>Ga0209369_1000364_pt1 | contig 72777 bp, 74 predicted proteins | sample EBPBio142010_DNA_FD_185865 | JGI IMG/M metagenome (GOLD analysis project Ga0209369, IMG submission 185865) | Wastewater treatment Type I Accumulibacter community from EBPR Bioreactor in Madison, WI, USA - Reactor 1_10/4/2010_ DNA (SPAdes)... | ecosystem: Engineered > Bioreactor > EBPR >...
TGGGAGGATTAACAGCCTATTGTTTCTTTCCAAAAAAACCGTCGCTCAACTTGAAAAAAGTAAATGACGGTCAATTATTTTTGAACTTTGCTTAACCCGAACTCAGGTTAAAATAGCATGCAGTACTCCTTGGCTGTCCATATAACTTGGTCCTACATCACTCCACATATTTCCCGAATTCACTAATCCTTGCAAGTCTTTACGCCAAGTCAAATTACCGTCCTGAGTATCATACTTAAGTAAAAATGCGGTTTTATAGCCGTCTTACTCATTCGAATCAGCTGTTCTTTTCGCTAATATATTATTTTCACCAAAGCGTGGTGGCAGGTATGTGTTATTAACAGTCGCAATATTAATAGTGTAGAAAAACAGAAGAAGTCCTCCATTATTATCCAATTGGATTCGGTAAGCTTTTTCATTATCAGAGCTTCCATCTATTACACGTTTCCACCGTAAGTTGCCATTACAGTCGGTCGAAAAAAGCAAAATATTGCGGTCGTCCGTATAAGTATTCACAGCACTACCATCGATATTGCTGTTACCACCATAAATGGGAGTGAGATAATAATAATTGTTATTCGCATCCACCGCCATATCCAAAATCATTTCGGGGCGAGTGAAATTAGGAAAATAACTCGAGCTTGTTTCTCCGGAAAACCCGTTATCTCCACCCCCCATTTTTCCCCATTGCCATGTGTAGGTTTGTGCCGAGAAGCTTAACATAAAAAGAGCAAAAGCAAATAGTAGTATTTTTTTCATATTCTTAATTTTGGGTTAAATTAAACAATTTATGTTGACATGTATTGTTTTTTAATAATAATCCAAAGGTTGCCCAAAGTAGGACAACCTAAGGATAAATTGATTTTTGAAATTATTCTTTCAGCAGTTTGCCTTGCAAAGGTTGTTCTGGAGTGGCTACTGTTACAATATATACCCCTTGCAACCACTTCGAAAGCATTGGGACATCCTGCACGAATTGCAATCTTGGAATATCTTCTAAAAGTGAATAAATGCATTTGCAGTGATATTGTAGATAAACTGCCTTTGGCACAACCAACCGTTTCACAACACTTAAAACAACTTAAGGACGCAGGATTAATAAAAGGAAATATAGAAGGAAATTCCGTGTGTTACTGCATTAATGAAGAAACACTTTCAATGTTTGAATTTTATTTTGAAACAATGACTACAAAACTTAAAAAACAAAACTTCTGTTAAAAATTTTAAAAAACTTAATCGTAATATCGCAATAATACAAAATGAAATCAAAACTCAAATTTTTAGACCGTTATCTCACGCTTTGGATTTTCCTTGCGATGATTTTCGGCGTTACTTTGGGATATTTTTTCCCAAATATTAAAGAAATTAACGAAAAACTTTCTGTAGGTTCAACGAACATACTTTTAGCAATAGGATTGATTTTGATGATGTATCCACCACTTGCAAAAGTGGATTATTCCCTACTTCCAAAAGCATTTTCCGACAAAAAAGCGATGTCGCTTTCTTTACTTCTGAATTGGATAATTGGCCCGATTTTAATGTTTGTTCTCGCAAGTATTTTTTTAAGAAATGAGCCTGATTATATGGTCGGATTAGTTTTGATCGGTTTGGCAAGATGCATCGCAATGGTGATTGTTTGTAACGATTTGGCAAAAGGAAACCGTGAATATGGCGCACTTTTAATTGCTCTAAACAGTGTTTTTCAGGTGATTACATACAGTTTTTACGCTTGGTTTTTCATCAATGTTTTGCCACAAAAATTGGGATTTGGAAATTTCAATGTTCAAGTTCCAATGAAAGATGTTGCAGAAAGCGTTTTAATCTATTTGGGAATTCCTTTTTTGCTTGGTTTTTGGAGCCGATATTTTCTCATCAAAAATAAGGGAAAAACTTGGTTTGATAGAAAATTTGTTCCCTTTATTTCGCCCTTTACTTTGTATGCGCTTTTGTTTACGATTGTTCTGATGTTCAGTTTGAAAGGCGACAAAATTTTAGAACTTCCATTTGATGTTGTGAAAATTGCAATCCCGCTTGTCATTTATTTTATGTTGATGTTTTTCGTGAGTTTCTTTTTGGGAAAATCAATGAAAATTCCATACGACAAAAACGCTTCAATCTCATTTACGGCAACAGGAAATAATTTTGAATTGGCGATTGCAGTTGCTATTGCCGTTTTCGGAATTCATTCGCCACAAGCATTTGCAGGAGTAATCGGACCTTTAGTTGAATTCTACTCGTAAAAATCAGTCTTTATCTAAAATCAAAATACTATAAAAATGAACTCTAAAATTCTTGAAATCATTTCAAACTTTCAAAACAGCGAAATTTCCAAAGAAAGAAAAGAAGTTTTGCAACCGCTAATTGACTACATTCAAAGCAAACGAAACACAAGCGAAAAAATTCGTCTGAACTTTATTTGCACACACAACTCGCGGAGAAGTCATTTGTCACAAATTTGGGCGCAAACTTTGGCAAATTATTTTAAAATAGAAAATGTATCGTGTTTTTCGGGCGGAACAGAAGCAACTGCAATGTTTCCGAAAGTTGCTGAAACATTAGAAAATCAAGGTTTTGAAATCGTTAAATTATCCGAAAATCAAAATCCAATTTACGCCATAAAATTTGATGAAAATGAAAGTCCAATTATAGGATTTTCAAAAAGATACGACGACAAATTTAATACTGAAAGCCATTTTTGTGCAATTATGACTTGTTCAAGTGCAGACCAAGGTTGTCCTTTCATTGCAGGAGCGGACAAAAGAATTGCAATTCGCTATGAAGATCCAAAAAAATTTGACGGAACAGCAGAAATGAACAAGAAATACTTGCAAAAAAGTTTAGAAATCGGACGAGAAATGTTCTATGTTTTCTCTAATATTGCTGAATAAAAAGAACTGCAGCTAACATGGGTTTTGCAAGATGCAGGGTTGAAGGAAATCTCAGAAAAATTCTAGAAAATAGCCGCAAAAAACTTTTCCATTTTTTAGTTTTTCCGTAATTTAGAAATTTGAAAAAGCATTTTGCTCTAAGCTATTTTTCTTTCCACTTTTGATTTGCAGTAGCCCGCCAAAATGCAAACCCCCGAAAAGTTAGCCACAATTCGATCGGCGACCAAATTAATAGTCAGACACTTAACAAATCCATCAGTATTTTATCGACACAATTTCAAACTGCTTTTCCGCTTTTCCCAATTTCAATGTCACGCGATCGCCTACCTTTCTGTCCATAAAGATTTTCGCAATCGGAGAGGTAAACGCTATTTTTCCTTCTGCAACATTTGCCTCATCGACGCCGACGATTTGATAATGCTGGACTTTGGGATCGGAATCATCCGTAAAGTACACTTCAGCACCGAACTTCACTATATTTTTGGGTTGTTTGGCAAGATTAACAATTTTCGCAGACGAAATTCGATCGAGTAACAGTTGCAGTTTCGCATTGATTAAATTTACGGCAATGCGATTTTCATTCTCATCCGAAATCGAGGTATTGTCGCGCTCGTGAATCATTTGATCACGTTCGGCGAGTAACTGAGCGTATCCGATCTCTGTAACGAAGTTTACCATACCGGGCGGTAAATCGGCACGCGGCGGAATCAGCGGAATTTCCTCCTGATCACCTTCTTTCACAAATCCCCTACTCATATATTCCAGTTATACATTTATTCTGTTACACTTAAAATTACTGATATGTTTTGAGTTAAAAACTATCAAATATAAAGATTTAAAAGGTAAGATGACTATTTTGTTTAAGGATAAAACAGCTGAAGTCTTACTTCGAAATTTGACGACAGATTTGCATTAAATTACTTTTGTGGTGGCGGTGCAAGTTTAGCCGGAGATTATCATAAGAAATAGCATAATAAAGGTTTTATCAATAGCCTCGGTAAAAAACTTCGGTTGATACATAGAAGTTCAATTACGAAAGTGTTGCTGAACAAAGGTTATTTAGCATTATATATTTTACCGTAAAAAGTTTTTAAAAAAATTGAAGAGATTTGCAGAAAGGTCTCTTTTTTTGTGTCGTTTTCATACTTTATTTTAATTAACTTTACAACATTATCTCATATATGTTGATAGTTAAGCTATCGGAGGTTTAATGGAATAAGGGTTTCACGTCAGGCGGGTTCAAGCACAAAAATCAACGCCAGTTTTCAGTTAAACTTTAGTAACAGAACCAGCTTTTTGTATTTCGATTTCCCGCCAGAACATGAAACTCTAAAAGTTTGGCGACATTTTAAAAAATCACCTCAAATGAATAAATTTTATAGGCAAAAGCTTATATTTCAATGGATAATTGCCATAACATTATTATTGATTGCGCTGCTTCCAATGTTTATAATTATAATAAAAGCAAGTAATCAACTACTATTTTACTTATTTTTTATTATCTACATTCCTGTTGCGCAATTTGCCTTGACACCATTTTGTACACTAATTGGCGTTTACAGGTATTATTCTCCGATGCTTCTGGGCTACAATGCTACTGACAAACAAATAGACTTGCATAATGGGACCAGTTTTGATTATTTAATGGTAATGACCCATCATCAACCCGGAATTGAATTTAGAAACAAGCTGTTAAAATATCATTTAGAAGGCTTGTTGAATATTATCCGATTAATAGAGAATAAGACCATACCTGAAACTGTAAATATTGTTGGAACATCCTATTTTTTTAATAACCGTACGTTAGAAAAAATGGGGTTTGAAACAGAAAATCCTTCTTTATTCTATCGGATAAATCTCTATATGAACGTTATAGACTTAATTTGGATGTATTCACTGTCACAGGGAAAATTGAAGATTCCAAATATTGGCAAGGTCAAAAAAGCAAGTATAACAGGCAAAAAACTAATGGAGAATAAAAACAAAATTAAATTATTAAATGAAAAATTAAAACATAAACGATCACCTAAAAACCAGAGTTTCGTTAGCCCTGAACAGCCCACCAATGACTTGAAAAGCATCGAAACAAGATAATAATAAAAAACACTGAGATTAAATCCAATTAAACTGCATCTCCGGGAGCTTTTTCTAAATTATGGCTTTATCGTAAAAAATATTAAAAATATACCGGAAACTTCGAGAAAAGTCTCATTTTTTGTGAGCGGTTTCATCTATTTTTTAATTAACTTTACTGAGTAACTGAATTATGGGAATGGTGCTTTCTTTTCACAATTTTTAGTAACTTGGTTCCAAGAAAAAGCATCGGCTATGTTTGGTAGATCTTGAACTTTTTGTCCTTCGAAAGCCGGAAGTTCGCTATACTTTTTCCGTTATTTGATATGCTTTAAAACCACAACCAATTGCAGAAATTAATTAGAATATGAAAAAAATGACAACAAAATTATTATTAACAGGACTTGCATTACTTGCTCTTTCGTGCAATAAAACTGGTGACAAGGAAAAAGGTAATAATCAAGACACTACGAAACCAGAAATAGTAATATCTGAAAACCCAAATAGTACGGGCAAATTTGATATAAATGCCATTCCAGTTTCTGACAAAGATTTGGGCGTTTTCCCTTTTTTCAGCATTCCGGAAAATCTCCAGATTGTCAACAAAAAGGCGGTTGAAAAAAAGTTTGACCGGATATTTTTTCCTATAGATGGTGTATTTCAAGCTGTGGAAGGTAAATCGTGGAAAGCGGGAATAGAGGGAGCCACTGGCGTTTCAGACAGTTGGTCGTTACCATACTTCGAAAAAAGTTACGACGAGGCGATAAAAGCAGTAGGCGGAGTGAAAATTTATGAAGGAAAGGTACCCACAGAAGAAATAAACAGAATAAAAGAACAGGCAACCTATTTCGGCGAAGATGGTTCGATAGATTATTGGAACAATATCGTAAAAGTTTACGTAATTAGAAGAGCGAATGGTGATGACGTGTATATCCAACTTGCCGGAAATACCGCAGGCGGGAATATTCAAATCCTACAAAAAGAAGCCTTTAAGCAAACCATTACGATGCTAAAGGCAGACCAAATACAAAAAGATTTAAGCGATAAAGGCAAAGCAGTTTTGCATATTAATTTCGATACGGATAAAGCCACATTAAAGGGAGATGGAAAAGAAGCTATAGCCGAAATTGCCAAGGTACTCAATGCTGACAAAAATTTAAAAATTGCTATTCATGGTTATACCGATAATACGGGTGATGAAAAACACAATCTTCAACTTTCTAAACAAAGAGCAGCAACCGTAAAGGATGAATTGATAAAAAGCGGTATTGAAGTAAGCCGACTAACCACTGAAGGCTTCGGACAAAACAGTCCAATTGCTGACAACAATTCAGAAGAAGGAAAATTTCAAAACAGAAGAGTGGAATTGATTAAAGATAAGTAAAACATCACATAAATATCGGAGTTTCTTTGGGCTTGGAAAGTCAACAATGATGCATCTGTTGAATGGTAGCGGGAGCTTTTTCAACATTCTGGTTTTATCATAAAAAATTTTTTAAAAATAATGAAGAGACTTCTAGAGTGGTCTCTTTTTCTGTGCCTGCTTATTTTTTAATCCCCTATGTACAATAAAATCTTTACAAAAAGCACAATTATTTTTCACCCCGCTACTCAAGCAACATCTCTGTCTGTACTTTGATAACTTTTCTACACCTCACTTCTAATCCTACTCAAAGTTTCCTGAGAAATGCCAAGATAGGAAGCTATCATCCCAAGCGGCGCACGCAAAAGTATATCAGAATTTTCTTCTAAAAGCTGAATATATTTTTCCTTTGCCGTCATATACTGCAAGGAATTGATGCGCCTTTCCATATTCGACATCAAAAGTCCCAACACACGGCGGCTGAAATTGGCGATGGTAAGCGAAGTTTCGCAGAGTTCTTCCATTTTCGAGTAACGGAAAAAGACAATCTCACTGTCTTCTATAGCTTCAATTGAATTCCGTGCCGGAATTTTCTCAAAAATGGTGTCTTTATTGGCGAGGATGCTGTTTTCAGGGTAAAAATTGGTGGTGATGTCTTTTCCTTTTTCAAAATAAAACGAGCGCAGAAGCCCTTTTTCTACAAAATACACCTTGCGGTTTAGCGTGTTTTGATCGCTGATAACGGTTCCTTTTTTCACAGATATTTTTTCGGTCTGAGTGTTCAGAAAACTGCGGATGTCATCGTCGATAGTGATGTAGGTGGCAAGCATTTCGGGAAAAGTCATCAGGATTCAATTTGTACAAAAATAAAAATAATGCCCCAGAAATGAGGCATTATTCACTAACTAAACATTAAAAATAAACTATTAAAAATTAATCTTCTGTAGCCAACTGAAAAGTTCGTCATACACTTTTTCTCGCACCGGTTTTTTGGAAAGCACCAAATCGTGAATGCCGCCTTTAACGGGAATTATCGTGACATTCTCCCTAAAATTTTCAGCATTTTTATGAATATCCTTAACGTTCAGGATGATATCGGTAGAAGTCACTTCCTCATTCCAGATTTTTGGATAGCCCGATTTTTCTGAATGCATCACCAATACCGGAACCTTGAGTTCTGCCTTGCGGATGTCTTTCTGTGCGCGGTGAATAGCGCGGATAAAGCCAAAATTCACTTTCCCGTTGGCATTCGGTTTCAGTTTTAAATCATAATTCCATTCGCCCTTGAAATTTTTATGCAGGCTTTCACCGTAGAAAGTGGAAAATCCGCCGCCAATTTTCGTGTCAGGATAATGTTTTCCCAAACCGCTGATGATGGGAACCCAAATTTTTTTTGCCAGAAGCCCCATATTGAAATCATAAAAGGGACTGTTAACCCAAAGTCCGGCAATGTTCGGATTTCCAGTGTGATATTTCATATACCGTGTCGTAATCAAGCCGCCGGTTGAATGCCCTGCCAAAAGAATTTTGTTATGATTTTCAGCAGCAATGATTTTTAAAGCCTCATCGATTTCGGCATTGTATTCGTCCAGATTTCTGACATTATTAAAAGTTTGATGCGGCAAATAAGAACGCCCATATTTTCTTAAATCCAAAGCATAAAAGTCAAACCCTTTTTCATTGAATTTTTCGGCCATTTCTGTCTGAAAAAAATAGTCGTTAAACCCGTGAATATACAACACTGCTTTATTGGTCGGACTTTCCGCTTTTTTGCGGATGACTGTTGCGGTGACCTTTCCTTCGTAATCGTTGGGAAAATTCAATGTTTTCTGTTCAAAACCATTTCCCAAAATATCCGGAGAATATGCCTGCGAGAAGATAAACCCCGAAAGGAAAATCAACAGCAGTATAAAGTTCTTTTTCATTGTCCAGTTGTTTGTTAAGGCAAAGTTCGGGCTTTCTTTGGAATTTGGCTTTGACATTTATCAAAAAAACGTCTGGGAAATTGCTTCCCGGACGAACAAACAAACTATAAAGAAATGAAAACTTTATATTTCTTGCGGTGTTGAGCCGTTTTCGTTAAGATTAATTTCTGATTCTGTAATTTCCTCAAAATCATCGCTTTCATCATTTTCTGAAATATGGTATTTTTTGTAGAGTGAATTGATTTTAATTTTAAGCGCAATCCAGCCTAATACAAAATACGCTAACGCCAAAATCAAAAGATGGATGAAGTATTTTTGGGTTAAATAATCTGAACCACGCTCCACAACCATGATTTTCAATGTCTCGAGATAAGGCGTTAAGGGAATAATGGAATTGAAATACTGCACAAACTGAGGCATCGCCGACGTTGGCCACGTAAATCCACTTACAATGAACGCCGGAGAAGCAATCACCATCAGATATTGTGTCGCCTTCAGCGCGTCAGGAACCAAAATACTGAACAGCACACCCAAATTGGTTGATGCCACCACGAAAATTGCGGTCAGCAGGAAAAAGTTGGGCACATTCACCGGTGACGGAATTTTAAAATATAGGCTGCACAGGTAGAAAAACAGGATATTGAAATTGGCAAAAACCCACACCGGAAGGCATTTTATAGCCATCACCAAAATCGCATATTTATGTTTACCGGCAAAATCACGTTTAAAACTGTCGCGCTTAAATTCCTCAGCAAAAGTCACGGCCATTGCCATCAAAATGACCTGCTGCAGTACCACCGCCATCATCGCGGGCCACATAAAAATCAGATAATTACTCGTGGTGTTGAACAGCGTGATGTAATTGGCTTTAAAAGGTTCGTATTGGGTTTTCGCAATTTCTGCATTCATGCCTTTTCTTTGCAACGCCTTGATCTCTGCACCTGCCGAAAACGTTCCCAGGATCTGCTGAATGGCTTTCGTAGCAAAATTTGCGGTGAGGACATTGGACGTGTTGACGTAAACCGTAATTTCCGGATACTTTTTCTGCAGCATCAGCGCTTCAAACCGCTCCGGAATGATGACAACGGCCGCAGCTTCGGTCTTGATGACTTCGTCTTTCAGGGGAGCCGGTTCATCGATATAATTCAGAACTTTTATGGTGTGATTGTCCTCAAACATTTGGGTTACCTGGTCGGAAAGCGGCGTTTTATCGTGGTTGATGAGGATCACCGGAATGTTTTCAACTTTCCCATTTTTATAAGTGAACCCAATGAGCAATGCGTAGAATGCCGGTGCAATAAAGAACACCGAAAGCATGGTTTTATTGGTAAAAAAGAGCCGGAATTCTCTTTTCAGTAAATATCTTAACTGTTTCATTTTTAATAGAATAATAACTCCGTCACTTATTTTAAAACCACATTGGAGTTCACCAGAATGTTACCCAACTGGGCCCGATTATCCGGAATTACTTTAATCTCATAAACCGCATCTTCAGGATTATAATCCGGAAAAGCCGTCGTGATATCGGCATATTTTGCCAGTTGTTTGATGGAAACAATGCGCCCGGTAATTTTTTTTTGGATGTAATTCACAACCATCTTTACGGTTTTCCCTTTTTGATAAGATGAAATTTTACTTTCCGGAACGGTGAACCTGAAATAAGTCGTGTCCGGAATATAGCCTGAAAAAAGCGCAAAACCGGCGGTCGCGAGTTCACCCTTGTTCAAAGAAACCGTTTCGATTTCCATATCATTTGTAGCGATCACATATCGTTCGGAATAAGCCACATTCGCTTCCTGCAGCGCACCCATCGCCTGATTAGCCTGTCCTTCCGCCATTTCTATTTTTTCGTAACGTGTACCGATCTTAACGTCGTGCAGTTCGGCGTTTGCAGCGTCCAACTGTGCTTTAGCGCCTTGATATTTCGCAAAGGCTTCATCATAATTCTGTGGTGAAAGCAGGCTGTCGCGGTACATATTTCTAGCCCTGTTGTAGGCTTTCTGCGCATACTGGAACTGCTCCTGAAGCCCTTTTTGTTTGGCTCTCAACTGTCGCATTTGGTCGGTGGTAGCACCGTTTCTTGCCATTTGAGCCTGTGCTTTGGCTGCGGAAGTTGCACCCTTTGCCTGTGCGATTTTTGCAGAAACTTCAGGTACATCCAGTTTTGCAAGCGTATCACCGGCTTTTACGGTTTGCCCTTCTTCCACATAAATTTCCAGGATCCGCCCGGTTACTTTTGGTGAAAAAGTGACGAGTTCTTTTCTGGTTTTACCTTCAATGGCACGTTCTGCGGGCTTGTCGCTGCAATTGACCAAAGTTAACAGGGTAAGGACAGAAAGTATTTTTGATGTAGATTTCATTTCGTTTGTTTGTTTTTTAATTTTTTTAAATAATTAAAGATTTTCAGGATTAAGGTTTTGGGTAGATTTCATCAGTTCAATGGCGGAAACTCTCTGATTGAAAATCGCGGTCTGCAGTTCCAGTTCGGCATTCTGTAAATCTGTTTCTGCTTCGATAAGTACCGCGGAGGTTTTGGTGCCGTATCTGAATTCCTTTTCCACCTGTTCCAAACCTTTTGCTGCAATCTGTCTTGCCTTTTCTTTCAGTTTGATTTGTGCGTTCGCGATGTTGTAATTGGTTTGGTTGTTGGCGAGGTTTAAGTTCAATTTTTTAATCGCGTCTTTCTGTTTGCTCTCCAGAATTTCTTTATCTATTTTGGCTTTTTCAATGGCGTGTTTGCCTTCATTACCGTCGAAAACCTCCCATTTAAAGCCTATTCCTGCGGTAAACATGGGAAATACATTTATGGCACTCGGATGCAAATCGAGTTTTTTTCCCGTACCGGGAAAAATTTCATCCGAGGTTGTAATGTGGTTATTGTAAAGCCCAAAATACGAGAGCGAAGTCTGCGCCTGAACTTTCGGAACCCACCATCTCTCTTCGGCTTTAATTTTAAAATCTGTCGCGTTAATACCATGCTGAAGCGCTTTCACCTCTGCCCTGTTTTCAACGGTTTCGTTCAGAACATCGTAGTTTATCGGCTTAAGGTCGTGTTCAATCATGGCAATACGCTCCCTTTCGATGCCGGTCAGCAGATTGATCTGAGTGATCAGAAGATCCTTCTTACCTTCATATTCAACCATTTTGGAATCCAAAGTGGCCTGTGCAAGTTCTATTTTTTTGTGGTCGTAAGGCGTAATCAGACCGTAACCCAAGGCCTTGTCGGCAGTTTTTTTATTGATTTCCAAACGTTTTTTGGACTGATCCAGAACTTTTTTGGATTCGTAAACCAGCGCCAATTGGTCGTATGCTTTGGTAATTTCGGTAATGACATCGTCCTTGGTTTTCTGCATCATCACTTCTTCCGAAAGATTTTTCTCGCGATTGGCTTCTTTCAGATATTTCACCTTTCCGCCGGAATAAATCACCATACTGGCTTCGGCTTTTGCAGAGGCAGAAAGACCTGAAATGTTGAGATTATTGCTCAGCTGTCCTTCAGGTACCACCGCTCCCGGAAAAACCGGAGGAACTGCCGGAACTTTTATTTCCGGTGAATTAATGTGCGCCGAAGTGTACATATAACCTGTTTTCCCGGTAATCTCCACTTTTGGGAGAAACACATCATTCAGTTTTTCGTCGTCGAGTTTCGTATACTTATTTTCTAAAACCTGCTGATTCAGCGTTTCATTATTCTGCAGCGCATTGCTGATGAGTTCCTGCAGGGTAGGTGCCTGCTGCGCATAAAGCGTAAGCGGCAACGAAAAAGCTGCTCCCATAAGGAATTTGTGTATAGTTTTCATTTTCTGTTTGTTTGTAAAAATTGTACGTGCAAATTTCGGCCGCTGCAAAATAGATTCCTTTGACAAATGTCAAAAAAAAACGGTACCCCAGATGTTACGGTCAAGTAGTAAAATTTAAAATTATACAATTGTTATGGGGTTAAACATTATCCGATTTTTGAAGCCAGGCATCAATAATTTCAAATGCTTTTTTTCATCTTCGAGGCTTACCATTATTTTCAAAGTGTTTGCCGTCGACGTCGTGGTGAAGCCCAACAACGAATTGAAAAATCATCGATTCAAAATAAAAATAAAAAACGCTGAAATAGATTTCTGTTGAACGAAAGATTCGAAAGATTTTTTTAGCATTATGGGTTTATCGATAAAAAATTTAAAAATACTGAAGAGACCTCTAGAATGGTCTCTTTTTTGTAAGTCAGTTGCAACCTTTTTAAATTGATCTTAACAAAGTTGTGCGAGGAGTTAAGCTACCAAAAATTAAGTTTGTTATTTTTTGCACTATGGGCAATCACCTGCCATGTTAACAGCAGTTTTTCGATGGAAATTATTCTTATCTCAAAAATAATAACTTCATATTCTTCTGTTTTAGTACTCCGAAAAGCCTTAATGGGTATTTTAAAATCATTAATTAGGTAATCAAACATTTTAATTAATCAAAAAAAAATAATGAACACATTTAAATTTTTAAAAGTAGCAGCACTAACCACCATATTTGTTTCTTGTAACGACACAAAATCAACCGTTGACACTGCAAATAAAGAACAGACAAAAACAGAGGCACAGCAGAATAATGATTTTACTACAGGAATCTACACGGCAACATTGCCGTACGCAGATTGTATGGGAATCGAGACCTATATTACCTTTAAAAAAGACAACAAAGCGGTTAAAAGTACATCGTATTTAGACAGCGACGGTACTTCTGAAAACGAGTATGGTACCTGGACAAAGAATGATGACATTATTGAAGTATCCATCCCAAATTCGCCCAAAGAATATTATCTGGTAAAACCCAACAAAACGTTGGTAAGACTGGATGCTGATAAGAAAGAAATAAGCGGATAATTAGCCAAAAATTATATTTTTAAAGAAATAAAAGCATACACGCTCGCTCAGTTGAACGGTACGTATCATACCAACGCAACCGGAAAAGGATCCAACGAAATTCTGGAATTGAAATCTGAAAATGACAGTGTTTATTCAGTGAGAATTTCATTTACTGGCGCTGTAAAAGGATGTACGTTTGAAGGCAAAGGAAAGTTAGTGAATAATCAGATTGATGTTGATTTAAAAAACGTCAATAAAGATTTAAAAGGGACGATGACGATTTTATTTAAGGATAAAACAGCTGAAGTATTTACTTCGAAATTTGACGATAGATTCGCATTAAATTACTTTTGTGGCGGCGGTGCAAGTTTAGCCGGAGATTATTATAAAAAATAATACTAAAGGAAATCGTCTGAACTACTTTCTGCTGAACAAATTGCAGGTGGGCAGAATAAATGATGCTGATTTTCGATGATCAACATTAACTTTATTTAACATCTTTTGTATTTTTAGTTTGATAAGGAAGACTTATTTTTGTTATAAAGAGTTGAAGAACACTCTTAATAACATTAAAATTTTAAATTATGGAAAAGTTTGCAATATTAGCTAGAGTAGAAGCAAAACCGGGTAAAGAAAATGACGTATTGGAATTCCTAAAGTCAGCTTTACCGCTTGCGGAAGGTGAGCCAGGATCCGTAAGATGGTATGCTTTACAAATCGGCCCTTCTACTTTTGGTATATTCGATACGTTCGGAACTACAGATGCAAGAGATGCTCACTTGAATGGTGAGATTGCAAAAGCTTTAATGGCCAATGCCTCTGAATTACTTGCGAAAGATCCTGTACTTGAAATGGTAGATCTACTTGCGGTAAAATAAGCAATCGAACACAAATTTTTAATACAGTTAAATGGAGTCAGGAATTTTACCTGGCTCCATTTTTTTATCATTTTGTGACATGTTGAACCTTTGAGATGTAAACAGGATTGATCTTATTTGTTTAAAGAAAATTTCAATTACACACAAAAAAAAGAGACTGGAAACAGTCTCTTTTGAATTCTTAAGTATTAGAGTTTTTTAAGTTCTTCTAAAACAGCTTCGCCTACTGCATGAGCAGATTGAGGATTTTGACCTGTTACCACTCTTTCATCTACGGTAACGTGAGTTTGCCATAAACCAGATTTTTCAAACTTAGCTCCGCGTTCTATTAATTTAGATTCTAATCTAAATGGAACCACATCATCTAATTTCACAGCAGCTTCTTCTTCGTTGGTGAAAGCATTGATTTTTTTGCCATCTACCAAATATTTTCCATTGCTGAGTTTAATGTTCACCAATCCAGCAGGACCGTGACAAACCGCACTTACGACTCCATTTTTTTCGTAGATTTTTTGTGCGATAATTGCCAGTTCTTCATTATCTGCAAAATCCCACATCGTACCGTGACCTCCAGCATAAAGAATCGCCACATATTCATCAGGATTTACTTCTGAAGGCGTCATGGTATTCTGAATTTTATTTTGATAATATTCATCTGCCAAAAATCTTTCATTAACCTTATCATCTGGAGTATTTCCATAATATGGCGGGTTTCCACCTTTTGGACTCACGAAATCTATTTCGTAACCAGCATCTACTAATACCGCCCAAGGATGTGTAACTTCACCTAAATAATAACCGGTAGATTCACCAGTGTTTCCTAATTCGCCGTGGCTCGTAACCACGAATAATACTTTTTTGCTCATTTTGTTAGATTTAATTGTTTGTGCATTTACCATGTTGATCCCTAAAAAAAGAATACAACTCATTAAGAAAGTAATCTTGGATAAAAACTTGTTGTGATTCATTTTACTATTGATTTTTAATGATTTGATAGTGCAAAGGTAAGTGCAGCTCCCCACAAACAACAGGACCTACATCACAACTTTTTTGTGACCTACATCACATTACACCGAAAGTCGACTCAAGGTTTCTCTGGAAACACCTAGATACGAAGCGATTAATGTTTTGGGCAATCGTTGTAAAAGTGAAGGGTATTGAGATATAAATTGTTCGTAGCGTTCTTTGGCATTGCTGTTGAGCAGAGACAAAATCCTTCTTTGGAGCGCGATATAACCATTATTCGACTTTTTCCTGAAAAAATGTTCTATTTTACGCATATCTGCACAAAGTTTCTCTCGGTTATAAAGAGACAAAGTAAGTACATCGGTAGATTCTAATGCATCAATCGTAAAAGTAGCTTCCGTTTGATTAAAATACGCTTGGTAATCGGTAATCCACCAATCTTCCATTGCAAATTGCATGATATGCTCTTTCCCTTCTTTATTCAGGTAAGAAGCTTTTAACAAACCATTCATCACAAAATAATCATTTTGCACGGTATCTCCTTCTTGAATTAAAATCTGATGCCTTTTAAATTTTTTCAAGGAAAAATGAGACAGAATATACTCGAACTCCTGGTCAGTTAATGGCGTAATTTTCTCGATTTGACGTCTTAAAATCTCACTCATATTTTTATCATTCTAAATTGCAAACAAAAGAATTGTTGACTCCAAATGTAAACTATTGAAACCAAAAAATCCATCGCTCTTGATGGATTTTTTAAATAAGGTAGATGCAATTCTTATGGATTGGTAGAGAAAATAGAAGCACTAGCAATCATAGCTCTTCTGTTCATTTTCAAAATATCTCTTACCCATTCTGCGAAATCTTCTGGTTGAAGCACTTTTTCTGGGTTGCCATCAGTAAGTTTACCTTCTATACTCATATCAGTAGCAATGGTACTTGGCGTTAAAGTAATTACTCTAATATTGAATTTTCTAAGTTCTGCCATCAAAGATTGAGAAAGAGAAATTACCGCAGCTTTAGAAGCACAGTACGCTGACATATTCGGGCCGCCTTTTAATCCCGCAGTTGACGCTACATTTACGATGTCTCCTTCTTTATTTTGCTTCAAATAAGGCAAAGTTGCTTTTGCTACGTAATACACTCCAAAAAGATTTACCTTCATTACTTTTTCCCAAGTTTCTACCGGCATATCTTCGAAACTGCCAAAATCACCTACTCCAGCGTTATTGATTAAAATGTCTATTCCACCCAATTGAGAAGCGATAGAAGCCACTCCTTGCTCTACTTGAGCCATTTCCTCTACATCAAAAACAGAATACGCTGCTTTAACGCCTAATTTTTCTAGTTCGGCAACCGTATTTTTTAGGCTCTCTTCGTTTCTGCCTGTAATCCCTACATTTACGCCTTCATTTGCCAAAGCAATAGCAACCGCTTTCCCAAGACCTCTTCCACCACCAGTAATCAGTGCATTTTTACCTTTTAAATTCATAACTTTTTTTATTTATACTGTTTGCAAAATTAAGAAAACAGAACCGCCTAAAAGATTTCTGATGATGAATAAAATCTAAAGAAAAAGGTGAATAAATCGATGGTAGAAAAATGGAATATTGAGTTTATCGGTTAAGGATTAGAAACCTGAGGCATTGGTTTAATAAGCAGGTATCCTAGCTTTATTCTGCAAGTATGCAGCAATTAAAGTACAACTTTACAGACATTCATTACCCTTTGTAATCTTCCCCGAAAATCGTAACATTTAAAAATATAGTTTTTAAATTTGGAAGACAATGAAAAAACAGTAAATTTTCAGAAGTTCAAATCATCAAGATTTTATCTGAACAAAATCAAGGAAAAACAGTGAATGAGACTTCCCGGCAACATAGCATCAGCCAGTCTACTTTTTACAAATGGAAAAGCAAATATGGAGGATTGGATGTGCAGCAACTTTCAAAAATGAAGGAGCTGGAGAAGCAACTTTCTCAGTATAAAAAAGATTGTTGCAGAACAAACTTTGGAAATTTTTGTTTTAAAGGATGTCATTGTAAAAAAGCTTTAAAGCCTTGTAAGGAGCGTGAGTTGGTGGATTATTCGAAAGAACTCCATAAAGTAAGCTTACGCAAGGCGTGTAAAATATTTAGTTTAAGAAGTTCGGTTTTTTATTATCGAAAAGGTAGATAAAAATTCAGAGGATCAGATCCGAAGAGAACTTGTTCTGCTTGCAGATTCCAACCAAACCTGGGATTTTAGATGATGCATAACCGGTTAAAAAATTTAGGCTTTGGATGGAAATCGAAGATTCGACGTAGTCAATCACAAAAGGGTTACCGCATTTATAAATCAATGAAACTGAATTTGAGAAACAAAAGAAAAAACGGCTTCCAGCAAGGATAAAACAGCCATTGGTTCGCCCAATTTATCCTAATGTGACCTGGAGCATGGATTTTATGCATGACAGTTTGGAAAATGGTAAAAGAATTCGAACCCTTAATATCATTGATGATTTTAACAGAGAGATTTTGAATATCACGATTGAAACCAGTTTGCCCTCAGCAAAAGTGATTTCTCAATTGGCACAATTGATTGAATGGCGAGGAAAACCAGAAAAAATAAGGGTGGATAACGGGCCAGAGTTTATTGCAGAAAAGATGAAAGATTATTGCAATAAAAACCATATTGAACTGGGTTTCATACAAGCTGGAAAGCCCACACAAAACTCTTTGATTGAAAGATTTAACAGAACATTCCGAACAGAATTTTTAAATGTTTATCTCTTTGAAAACCTTAAACAAATAAGAAATTATGCAGAAATATGGATGTGGATGTATAACAACGAACGGCCTCACAGCGCTTTGCAATACCTCACCCCAAGGCATTTTTTGCTGAAATATGGAAAACTCAATCAAAATAATGCAAATGAGTTTCCCATATTTCAACAAAATTTTAACAACGACAACAATAAATTATTAACAAAAAACTCTACTTTTGAGTGTGCTTAAACAGGGGAAGATTACTTGAGTACTATAAAATTGAAAGAGAATTGCAAAGATTAAAGAGAGATGAAATAAAAAACCAAAAAATAAGTGAAATAAAATTTTTAAGATATCAACCAGGACACGTATATTCAAAATATCCTGAAATTAAATTAGATAATAATAAGTCTTATTCTCTTAAAACTGAAAACCCAGAGGATGAAAAATTTATTAAAACTGGTAATAGTATTAGTAAAAAAAGAGAAAGCTCCAAAGTAGTAATCAACAATAGCCAAATACTGACGCTGCAAGATTTACGTCCATCAAAAAGATTTCATAGATTTTTGATGTTAATAGTTTCATTATTTCCTATTTATGGTTGTTTCTTTTGGAAAGAAAATAATAGTCAATAACCAATTTTGTGTATAAAATTACAACCACCGAAAAAACTTCCATTTCGGAATGATAAAGAGCAGTCCAAGTCCGAAAAAAATAAATAAGTTGAAAACATCTGAATACAGAAAGGTATTGAGATAATACATATGAAAGAAAAAATGTAGCGCCGCCATCAAAGGATAAATAAAAACACCTAATTTTTTGTAAAAGAAAATTAAAATTAAAGAAACGATTAAAAAGAAATCAACTAAAAAAATCAAATAAAAATACCATTGGGGAATTTTCAGTTCCGAATGTTGTAAATATTGATCAACATCCACCCCAATTCCCATGAACGTAAAAACTAATAAGGCTGCTAAAGCAACAAAAAATCCAATTCCTTTTTTAGAAGTTTCCTCTTGAAAATAATTTTCTTCCATAGCTGTAAAAATAAAAAAACTTATGAAGATTTTTCATAAGTTTTTTTATTAAAATTTTATTTTATCTTAAATTTTTACGGCATCAATCAGACGGTTTTTATCGCTAAGATATTCTTCCATCGAAATCATACTTTCCGTTCTCATCACATCTTGAATATCATCGATCATATAAATAATTCTCTTTGCGTCATCTGTATTTTTAGCTCTTACCTTACAAAAAATATTATATTTCCCGGAAATTACACTGGCTTCTACTACGTTTGGAATCTGCGCCAATTCTTTCAAAACTTCCTGCGTTCTGTTAGACTTCGTAAGTAAAATACCGATAAATGCGGTAAAATGATAATCCAATTTACCATAATCGATATTCAATGAAGAGCCCAAAATAATTCCTGCATCTTCCATTTTTTTTACTCTTACATGAATGGTTCCTGCAGACACATCCATTTGTTTAGCGATTTCTGTAAAAGGCATTCTGGTATTTTCTACCAAGAAATCTAAAATTTTCTTATCTATATCGTCCAGTTGATAGTTCATTACAATTATTAATTCGTTAAAAAATTCACTTATTTTTTGCAAAATTACAAAAAATTATCAAATGGAAAAATTTTCTAAAAATATTAACGATTTTTAACGCAATCCTATGTTTTACTCAATAATTCTTATTTTAAAGAATCATTTTTGATAGAATCTCTTGTGGAATTTGAATTTTCAGATGTCTCGTTTTTATCTTTTTTCTTTCTTTTAAAGATGGTATTAAAGCTTTTCGTATAAACTACTCCTACTCCATACGTTTGGTTGGCAGATCCATTGGTTCCAGCTCCGGTCATCCCAATATTCATCGGTTTTGAGTATCCTCTTAAAATTAAAGTTCCGTCATTTTTTTTGGAAGCATCATATTCTACGGTTCCTTCACCGGACAGAAGTTGTTTTTCGTTAGTGGCTTCTGCACCTCGAGAAAGTGGAATTCCCAAACCGGTTTTTACCGTAACTCTTGGAGAAAGTGAAAAACTAACTCCGGCATTAGCTCGGTCTCCAGTATTAGAAGCTTCATCTCCTTTTACATAATTTAAATCAATTTGAAATTCGTTACTAATCGTATTTAAAACAGAACCCAATTGTTTGAAAAGCATACTGTATCCAGAGTCTTCAGCAATAGCTCCCACGTTGAATGAAGCAGAATTTGAAGTGTTAAATTTATTCAGCAACAAAACTGAACCAAATTGCATAATTTTCTCGTCTTCCTGACTCATTTTTGCAGATAAAGTTTCTTTTACCTGACTGGAAACATCCATAGCCGAAACGCCCAGTTCAATTTTAGGTTTATTCAAAGTTTCGGTAATTCTGGTTTGCAACAAAACATTTACTGGTTGTAAATATCCAACATTAAGATAATCTCCAGCATTGGAAACGGTTCTCACATAATTTGCGGTAATATCCAAAGCTGGAGCCATAGCATCACCATCCCAACGTATATTGCTTCCTTTCACAATTTGAAAAGTACGATTCAAAATAGCTTTCGATACAAAAGTTCCGTTATCAACCAGATAAGTTCCATTCATACTGATTGCTCCTTGTCGTGACATTCTAAAACTTAAATTTTCAGCATTTCCACGAACAAAAATATCGCCAATTCCATCACCAACCAAAACATTAATGGTGGTACCTTTATCTAAAGCCAAGTTAAAATCGAGGTTCATATTGGCACCGGAACGTTTTTTCTCTTCTAAAGAAATGACGCCACCTTTATCTTCTTTCAAAAATCTTAACATTTTGAATTCTTCCACAGAAGAGGTGGAATTACTGTTGAAAGTAAAGGTACTGTTGTTAAGCGCCCTAAATGGATTCGCTTGTGGGGTTTCAATACTTAAACCGGAAACCGGACCGGAAACATACAGATCTCCTTGTCCGTAAACTCTGCCCCAGAAAAGATCGTAATCTTTTTGTGTGGTGTTCAAAACCATTAAATTATTGGCATTCAAAACCAATTGAACCGCCATTGATGAAAGGGTTTCAAAACGGATAGCCCCGGAAATTGTTCCGCTGGAATTGGATCTTCCATCTTTTATCCCGATATTATTTAAAACCGCTAAACCTCGTGAAAGATTTATAACATTGTCATCAAAAGAATAATCAACGCCCGTAAAATTAAGTTTCAACCCAAACTGTTTCAAAGCAATATTCCCACTGTAATCCAAATCTTTTAAAGTGCCGTTAATGATTAATTCACCATTGGCTTTTCCTCTCATATTACTAAAAACTCCTTCAACAAACTGATTGGCAAATTTCAAATCGAAATCGTCCATATCCGCTTTTAGATTAATTGTTGGGGAAGAGGTATTATTGTTGATGGTTCCACTAACCAACAAATTATTATCTCCGATAATGCCCGCTGAAACTACTTTTGCCTGAACATCAAAAACATTAGGGGTAGAACTGTTTTTTGCAGAAATTACAATATCTCCCATGTCTTCATTATTCATGGTTAAATTATTCACCTGCAAATCGATAATGGGTTCCAAATTACTTTTGTTCATCTTGAGATTGAAGGTTCCATTTGCAATCCCTTCAATATCCATGGTATTTCCGCCGCTTTGCATTGCTAAGAGTTTCCCTATTTGCAGATTTTTAACTTCTGCATCTGCTTCAAAATCTTTTGCGGATTTGAATGTGGCTGTTTTCACCAAAAGCTCGCTGTCATCCGAATAAATTTTAAAATTTTGAATGAAAAAATCTGCGGTTTTTTTCCGATAAGTAATGGAATGATTAATTTCCGCACTGGTATCTATTTTCCAGATTACATCATTGAATTTTACTTCTGTGGGTTCAAATCTTACGATATAGTCTCCGGCAGCATTGGTGGTTTGATTTAGGTTAATTGCATAACTTTTCAAATTTTCTTCCACTTCTTCTTCCAAAGTTCCATGTTGGAAATTGGCAGCTAAATGAAGGGTGCTGTTATTTTCGTTTCTTCCGGTTAAGATGACGTTTTTAAAAACGTTTTTATTATACTCTGCACGATCAATTTTTGCAAAAATCTGCTCTTCCAAATTCGCTGTATTAATTCTAACAACAATGTTATTGATCATAGCACTGTCTTTAGAAATAAGATCTCGGGGATTGAGTTGGTAATTAGGATTGGTTGCTGCTAAAGCTTTATCAGCTTCTGTAATTTCCTGTTCTTTGGTGAGATAATATTTTAATTCGGTAGCATCAAGATTTAGAACTAAATTATTTGAATTTCCGTCATAAGCACCATTTATATTTGCACCGTGAGGAATTATTAAATCCGGAGCAAAATAACTAACCAAACCTTGTCGAACATCAAATTCCATATTGAAATTTTGCCCTCTGTACATTTTTCTCGGAGCTGGACCAACCAAAATTTTGTTAAAACCATTTTCAATCATTCCGGCTAAATCTTCAAGATTATATTTTCCTGAAATTTTTCCATTTACCGCTCCTGGAGCATCAACACTTACAATTCGGTTTCCGTTTTCAAAAAAAGCTTTCAGTTTGGCATTGGGAACGAGATATTTTTGCACGCCGTTGGAAAAGGCCAAATTTTTTAAATCGGCATCCAAATTCAAATCGTTGAGGTTGGACATCGCAATTTTTCCGTCTATTTGCCCGGCTAAAGTTTGGGTGCCTTTTCCACCGGTAAAATAATTCAGATTCAAATGCCGGATATTAGCATTTATATCGGCTAAAATTCTGGAAGTTCTAAAGTCTATTAAACCTTTTACGTCTGCTTTTGCTTGTTCATCGTTTACATTAATAATTCCATTGTAAACCTTTTGATTCAAATAGCCATCCAAATACAGATTATTGATTTCTTTACCCATTATCTCGATACTTGCAACTTGAGATTTTGTTCTCAAACGCATTTTATTAACATCGAAACTTTCACCATCAATATTAAATTTTCCGCTAACTAAACCAACTTGCTTGCTTTTGGTAATGGTAGCAACATTTAAATTTTGAACATCTGCAAATCCTTTATATTTTGGCAAATCAGTACTGTAATCATCTAAATAAAAATTATTGATTTTTGCGCTTCCAATACCGGTCAATAAATTTCCGGAAGGAACGTAAATTTGCTCTGGCATTACCCTTACACTTCCATTATATCTTAATCTGCCAAAATCGTCTGCAAAATTTTTGAGGTTTTTTGCAATAAATGTGGGCAAAGCTGCTTTTAAATCTTTGTAAGTAAAATCTGTAGAAACATAATTGGTTTCAATTAAAAATTTTCCGTCCAACAAATTTTGAAGTTTCATGGTGGAAGTTCTGATATTAACATCAGGATTACTTAAAGCAAAATTTTCTAAATAAAAATTATTTAAAGGACCCGTCATTTTACCCGAAATATTCAATGGAGATCTGTTATCCCAATTGGTCATAAAATAACTCATATCATAACCGTTAACATAACTTCCTTGGTTCAGTTGCATATCCCAGCGAACTTTGTTGGTGAAATCCGCCCAGGAACCATTATTAAGATTGAATTTTATATTCCCCTGCAATAAGGATTTATCGGTATAAAAGGTGAGATCTTTTAATGAAAGAAAATTTTTAGTGAGTGAAAAATCGGTGGTGAAAGTTCGCACCAAATGTTTTTTGCCCCATCTTTTCGCAATAAAATTAAAATTTGTTATTTGTGCCGAAACATTAGCTCCGTTTACTTTCAATTCCGGAACTACTAAATTTAAACCTTCTGCATCCAGCCATCTTCCTTTTTGTCCCGGTGAATTTTGGTTTACAATACTGACTTTAGAATCACCAATAATAATTCTGGTTTTTAATTGAAAAGGTTCTTTTTTAGGATCTGAAGGTTTACCGCTATCAAACAAACCAACAAAACGGATAAAATTTGAAATACTGTCTCCTTTGTAAGTAATCACTTTCATATCCATTTTATCTAATGAAAGCGAGTTAAACTGCAAATTCCGGGAATTGTTAATAATAGAAAACCAATCCGAATTGGCGTACAGTGTTTTGGCTTTTATGAAATTATAATTTTTGTGATCTTTAATGCCCACATTGTAAATCGTGATATCACCAAAATAATTAACATCAACGCTGTCAAAAGACATTTTTGTTTTTAAATCTTTATTGATTTTGTTAATCACTCTTTGCGCTGCCCAGTTTTTGGTAGCGGGAAGATTTACAGCAATCAGAAAAAATCCCACTAAAAAAAGTCCAACCCAGAATATTACCAGAAGTAATTTTGCCCACCATTTGCGGCTTGTAACATCTTTTGCGGCCTGCTCTGCAAAAGCTTCTGCGGTTTCTACGGGTTTAGTAACCACATCGGTTACGACTTCTTTTACCTGTTCAACACCATGTTCAATTTTTTCTGGTATTGATTCTTGATTATTTTTATTATTTTTATTATTCTCTATCTTTGCCATGATATGATCGAATCCATAATTTTAGGTATAGAATCTTCTTGTGATGATACTTCTGCGGCTATTATCCAAGGAAATAAAATTTTGTCCAATATTGCAGCAACACAAGCCATACATAACGAATATGGAGGCGTGGTTCCCGAATTGGCTTCAAGGGCACATCAACAAAACATCATTCCTGTCGTACAAAAATCGCTCATCAAAGCAAATATACAACAAAAAGATATTTGCGCTGTAGGATTTACGCGCGGCCCTGGACTTTTAGGCTCTTTGCTTGTTGGAACTTCTTTTGCTAAATCTTTAGCCATGAGTTTGGAAGTGCCTTTAATTGAGGTCAATCATTTACAAGCGCATATTTTAGCCCATTTTATAGAAGATGCCAATCCTGTCCCACCTCAATTTCCATTTTTATGTTTAACCGTTAGTGGTGGACATACGATGATTGTTCTTGTGGAAGATTATTTCAAAATGAAAATTATAGGGAAAACCATTGATGATGCTGCAGGAGAAGCCTTCGATAAAATCGGTAAAATTTTCGATTTGGATTATCCTGCAGGTCCCATCATCGACAAATTAGCAAAAGATGGGGATGAAAATTCATTCCAGTTCAATAAACCCAAAATGGAAGGTTACGATTATTCTTTTAGTGGCGTAAAAACTTCGGTTTTATATTTTATTCAGAAAGAAATTCAAAAAAATAGCGACTTCATTAATGAAAATTTGAAAAATCTTTGTGCATCCGTTCAGAAAACAATTGTTGAAATTTTAATGAACAAACTGGAAAAAGCAGCCAAAGAATTAGGAATAAAAGAAGTCGCCATTGCAGGAGGCGTTTCTGCAAATTCAGGATTACGTAAAGCGATGCAAGAAAATGAGGAAAAACTAGGTTGGAACATTTATATTCCCAAATTTGAATATACTACCGATAATGCTGCGATGATTGCCATGGTGGCCAAACTGAAATATGACAGAAAAGAATTTTCTGATTTATCCATTGCCGCCACTGCAAGATACGATTTGGAACAGGATTTTAGTTAAATTTTTGAAAAAATGAAATTATTTTACGGTGAGATTTTTCCGGCAATAAAAATACATGAGGATGAACAAAACCATATCATCAAAGTTCTTCGAATGCGTGAAGGTGAAGAAATTTTTATAACCGACGGAAAAGGAAATTCTGCAAAAGGAAATATACAGTTTGAAGGCAAAAAAATACAACTCAGCAATGCAGAAATCAAAAAAAACATTTCGGATTTTTCGCCCAAACTTCATATCGCTATTGCACCCACTAAAAATATAGACCGTATTGAATTTTTTATCGAAAAAGCGGTGGAAATGGGTATTTCCGAAATTACTTTTTTGCAAACCGAAAAATCGGAACGTAAAATAATTAATGTAGAAAAATTGGAAAAGCAAGCCATTTCTGCCAGTAAACAAAGTTTACGATTTCATTTTCCAAAAATTAATCATTTAACGAAATTATCAGATTTTATAAAAAATTTAAATTCCGGAAACACCTATATTGCACATTGTGACAACAGTTTTTCAAGAGTTTCTCTTCATAATATTCCTATGCAAGAAGAAATTACTTTTTTAATTGGTCCTGAAGGTGATTTTAGTCTTAACGAAATCAGAATGCTTTCCGAAATTGGTATTAAAGCGGTCTCTTTAGGAAATCAAAGGCTTCGTACGGAAACGGCGGGAATTTTTGTCGCTGCCTGGAATTATTCCAAAATGATGGACTAATTTTCAGAAAGATATTTTGCTAAAATTTCCTTTCCACTTGGGATGGAATTAGCAGCCCATTTAATTATCATTTCTAATCTTTGGGATTCCGATAATTTATAATCAATTCCGGAATTTACTAATTTCTGCTTCAGATCATAACTGCAAATGGCAGCCGCAACAGAAACATTGAAACTTTTCGTAAAACCATACATGGGAATTGCTAAAGTTTCATCACAAAAATCTAAAAAATCTTCAGAAATACCTTGCCATTCCGTACCAAAAATTAGCGCAACAGGTTGCGAAATTTCAAAATCCGGAAGCAATGTCGCATTATTTTCCGGAGAAACAGCAACGAGTTTGTAGCCTCGATTCCTAATTTCCTTCAAAGATTCTAAAGTATGCGGCATTCTCTCAATTTCCACCCAATTATCGGCCCCTTTGGTAACGGTAAGGTTTGGATCAAAAATATTTAACGATTCCATAGCCACTACTTTATGAAATCCACAGGCTTCAACAGAACGGATAATGGCTGCAGCATTTCGAAACTGGTAAACATCTTCCATCACCGGAAGTACAAAATTTGAACTGTCTTTTGAAAAATTTTCAATTTTCGCTAAACGCTCAGCCGTCAGAAATTTTTTTAGGTATTCAAAAGTGTTTTCTAAGTTTTTCATCTTATTTTCAAATCCCTGCAAATTAACGTAAATTTGAACGAACTGAAAAAGTATAAAATGAAGCGAAAAGTATTACTAATCTACACCGGTGGAACGATCGGAATGGAAAAAGATTATGAAACAGGAAGTCTTGTTCCGTTTGATTTTAATAATATTTTCAGAAAAATTCCCGAGATGAAACTTATCGAATGTGAGGTTTTTGTACATCCTTTCAAGAAACCCTTGGATTCTTCAGATATGGGACCTAATGAATGGAAGATTATCGCCAATTATATTGGTAAAAATTATGAAAATTTTGATGGGTTTTTAATTCTTCACGGTACAGATACCATGTCTTACACCGCTTCTGCTTTAAGTTTTATGCTGAAAGGAATTCGAAAACCCGTTATATTAACCGGATCTCAGCTTCCTGTTGGTGATCTTAGAACCGATGCCAGAGAAAATCTTTTAACCTCACTTTATTATGCCAGTTTGTACGAAAATAATGAAGCCGTAATTCAGGAAGTTGCCATTTATTTTGAATATAAACTTCTGCGAGGAAATAGAACAATAAAATTTTCTGCGGAATATTTTGACGCTTATCAAAGTCCCAATTATCCAACTTTAGGACAATCCGGAGTTCACTTGAATGTTGAAAAAGAAGTCCTATTTCGACCAAATCCGGAAACGCTATTTACGGTTGACACCTATATTTCTCAAGATGTATTGTTTTGGCGAATTTTTCCAGGAATGACGATTGATCATTTCACAGAAATTCCCAAAATTAAAGTGCTTATTCTTCAGGTTTTTGGTTCCGGAACCATTTTTAGCACCGAAAAAACAGAACAAACCCTAAAAAAAATCCGTGAAAACGGCACTGAAATCGTGGTTGTTAGTCAGTGCTTTTCTGGTGGAATTTCCTTCGGAAAATATGAAAACTCCAATATTTTTCATAAAATTGGCGCCATCAGTGGTCACGATATGACGGCAGAAACAGCGATTACAAAAGCCATGCACTTAATAGACAATCCAAATTACAACGGAACTTTTGCGGAAAATTTCTCAAAAAATTGTTGTGGAGAGGTGACGATTGAAAAATAAAAAACCGCAGTTAAATTTGCGTTTTTTTTTGGAGTTTGCAGAAAGGAAGAGATTCCACAATGTATTTAATTAATACTGATATTCTATAGATTACGATTTCAAAAACCCTAAAAAACCCGTTATTTTTACTACTTTTTTACTGTTTTTTTATATATTATACCAAGATTTAGGTATGAAACTAATTGATTCTGAAAACTTTTCAATTGTGTTTTCTGTCATTTTTTGCTGAGTTCCATTTAATAAATCATGCAAAACCGTTTTACTAACTCCCGATCTTCGAGAAAGCTGGCTTTGTGTATTTTCAAAAACCAACATTAAAAGTTCGACTTTCCCTTTTACTGTTGTTGCTGTGTCCCCAATTTTATAAAACCTATTTGTATAATAGTCTAATTCCCACATTTCGTCTTCGTTTTTTTCAAGCCATTGTTTTCTTACTGGGTATCGTGTGTACAATTTTTCTAAGGTTTCCTTTCGTGGTAAAGCAGAACATGAAATAAAATCCTGTACCAAACGTTGACTACTCAAACCTATCTCTTTAGCAAACTCAAAACTTGATAAATGAGTATAATTAATAAGTTGTCTTAATCTTTCTGAAAAACCATCCTTAAATCATCAGTCTTAATGTAATTTATATAGTGAAATAGGCATAATGGCATTGCGATTAACATTCCCAATGACATATTTGTAAACCAACTCAGAAAAAAATCATCTAATTGAGAAATATTAAAGCCATCAGCAGTCTCAAGAGAAATACAAATAATAGCCAAAATCCAAACCTCAAATTTATAATCTTTCGGAAGTGCGAGATAGAACAGAAAAGTGAAGATAAATCCTTGTAAACTCAATATAAACACATCATTATCAAACAACAATGATAATAACGCAGGTATAACCCAACTTAATCCATAGATAATAATTAATATGGCTATAAAACTTGTTTTTGGATCTTAATTTTCTTTTAAGATTTTGGATTTTTTTCTTAAAACCTCTTGGGTGCGTAACAGAAATTACATTTCCCAACATTGGCACAATTTGATTTTTTTTTGACTTTAAGTTATTCTCTTTTGGAAGATAAAAATTTTCAGAGCTTTTATGGCCCAAAATTTTTCAGAATAACTTTTCAACTTACACAGTTAGTGGGATGGTACCTTTTATTTAATTAAAATTTTAATTTCTCCTTCTTGCTTATCTTTGGTGTAAACTACTAAAGAAATTCCATCACAATCTATTTTATTCCAATAATGATTCCCTGAAAATCGACTTTCCAGAACATGAGCTTGCAAACCTTCATCAGATAAAATAATTTCATGAGGATAATAAAGATTTTTTGAAACTTTTAAAATATTTTTTTCTTCCTCCGAAAGTACATTCACCTCGCTAAAAAGTTTGGCTACATAAGCATTGTACGGAAAATTGTAAGTTTCTTCTGCACTGTCATTTTGTATTAACCTTCCCTCCTGTAAAACAATAATTTGATCTAACCAAGGCATTACTTCCTCAATTTCATGGGTGGAGATTATCAAAGAAATTTGATGTTTTTTTACATAATTGAAGAGTTTTTCCCGCAGTTCAATTTTTCTGGAAAAATCGATGTTACTAAATGGCTCGTCCAACAAAAGAAGTCTTGGAAGTACAGAAAGCGCTCTTGCAATAGCGACTCTTTGTTGTTGTCCACCACTTAAAAATTGTGGCTTTACATCCGCAAAATTTTCCATGCCTACTACTTCCAGAAGCTCCATCACCATTTTTCTTTTTTCTGAAAGATTTATATTGGAAATATATTTACCCACATTATCATAAACGGTGGAATAAGGCATCAAATCGTAAGTTTGAGCCACCATTTTCATTTTACTTTCACCGGGAACAATATTTCCTTTTGGACCTAAAAGTTTTTTTCCGTCTAATAAAATTTCTCCCTTTTGCCACTCCAAAAGTCCATAAATAATATTCAAAAGTGTAGATTTTCCACAGCCACTTTCTCCGGCTAAAGCAATTATTTTTCCTTCGCCAATTCGGAGATTAATATTGTGAAAAAGTTCTTTTTCTGAATGGTAAGAAAAATGTAGATTTTTTATTTCCAGTAACATTTCACAAAATTAACATTTTATAGGTAAATTAAATTTAATAATTTAGCTATCAGTAATCGACAACAAATACTCATGAAAAAAAAAATATTTAAATCCGCATTCATTGCTTTTATCGGGACTTCTTTATTATTATCTTGTGGAAAAGATAAACCTTTAACCAGTGAGAAAAGCGAAATTACCACCACAAAAGAAGGTAATTCTTACGATATTGATACGCTAAATTCCAAAATTGAATGGAAAGGTTTCAAAGTTGTAAAATCCGATAACACCAGTCATTTTGGAACCATAAAATTTGAAAGTGGCGACATTACAATCAAAGACGGAAAATTGGAAAGTGGAAAATTTGTAGCCAACATGAGTTCCCTCGAAAGTATTGATCTAAAAGACGATGCTGAACAAAAAACAAAACTGGAAAACCATCTGAAAAGCGCCGATTTCTTTGAAACTGAAAAATTTCCAACAGCTTCCTATGAAATCACAAAAATTTCTGAAACCCCGGATCAAAGTGATTACAATACTATTTTAGACGGAAATCTTACCATTAAAGGAATTACAAAACCAGCGCAATTTAAAGCTAATGTTTCGGTAAACGATGGTGAAGTAAGTATTGCAACAGAACCGAAAGACATCCACAGAGAAGATTTTGGCGTAAAATTTCAAATGCCTGTTCAGAATGGCTTGATAAAAAACGAAGTAAATATTCAAATTTTGGTAAAAGCGATAGAGAAAAAATAATTTCTATCCCCCAAAAATCCAAAGTTTGAAAAATCTGTCGCTTTATAAAGGGCAGATTTTTTTGTACTTTTGCACCTCAACCATTTACAATGCTAGAGAAAATAGAGGAATTGCTGACAGAAGTAAACCAATTCAGTTCGCAAAATAAAGAAGAAATAGAAAATTTCCGCATCAAATTCAACGGAAAAAAAGGAATTTTGAACGATTTTTTTGAAAAATTTAAAGAAGTTCCTAATGAGCAAAAGAAAGAATTCGGCCAAAAAATTAACCTTCTGAAACAAACAGTTGCAGCAAAATTGGAAAATTTGAAAAATGCAAATTCAGATGCTTCCGTTATTGAGAAAGACGATCTTACAAAACCTGCTTTTCCGATGGAATTAGGAACGAGACATCCTATCAATCTCGTAAAAAACAAAATTATTGAAATTTTCAAATCCATCGGTTTTGCTGTTGCAGACGGACCAGAAATTGAAGATGACTGGCATAATTTCTCCGCTTTAAATATGCCGGATTATCATCCTGCAAGAGATATGCAGGACACATTTTTCATCGAGCAAAATCCTGATATTTTACTGAGAACCCATACTTCATCAGTGCAAATTCGATATATGGAAAACAACGAACCTCCTATCAGAATTTTGGCTCCAGGAAGAGTTTTTAGAAATGAAGCCGTTTCTTCGCGCTCCCATTGTATTTTTCACCAAGTAGAAGGTCTTTACATCGACGAAAATGTAAGTTTTGCAGATTTAAAACAAACTTTACAGTTTTTTACAACCGAACTTTTCGGAAAATCAAAAATAAGAATGCGCCCTTCTTACTTTCCTTTTACCGAACCCAGCGCAGAAGTAGATGTTTATTGGGGACTAAATTCTGAAACCGATTATAGAATTACCAAAGGAACAGGTTGGCTGGAAATTATGGGTTGCGGAATGGTAGATCCTGCCGTTTTGAAAAATGTAAATATTGATCCTGATAAATATTCCGGATATGCTTTTGGAATGGGAATTGAAAGGATTGTAATGCTTCTGCACCAGTTAGGAGATATCCGAATGTTTTTCGAAAATGATAAACGGATGTTGGAACAATTTAGATCTTTATAAAAAAAAAGACTGTCGAAAAGGACAGTCTTTTTTTTTATTTTAAAATGCGAAAATTATGGACGAATATCAGCCATGGTTTTCGCAACCAAATCAATTCCTTTAGCGGTATCTGTAGCTTTCATTTCTCCATTTACAAAAATGGAAACTACTAATTCAGAATCCGCATTCATTCCATCAGCAGTAGCAGATAAATGAACTGCGCCCACATTGGTGTTTACTAATTGAGATTCAATTTTGTAGCCTTGTGCATCAGGTTCAAAAGTATATTGTGAAGTTTGCTGTGTTCCTACTTGTCTTACCACTGCCTTCATTTTAAAAATATCATCACCCGTTACTACAAAGTTTACCGCAACTTGTTCGTTTTCATCATCTTCTTTTTTACATGAACTCAGAAAACCCAAAACCGCAATAGCAAAAACAAAAAGTGTAGAAAATTTAAATTCTTTTGTAGAAAAATATTTATTCTTCATTTTCAATTAATTATTTAGGTATCAAATATAGTTTTTTTTGAGGTTATTTTCAAAAAAATATTGAATCTTGAATAATACAGAAAACTAAAATGTTGCAAACACAACATTTATTTGCCATTTTGTCCGAAAAATTATTTGGTAAGTTTATTGAAAATAAAGAAAGAAATTTAGATTCATGGAATTAAGTTATCTTGTAAGGGAACCTGAAAATATTACTTCAAAAACACCTATCCTATTTATGCTTCATGGTTATGGAAGCAATGAAGAAGATCTTTTTTCATTTGTGCCCACATTACCAAAAGATTGGATTATTGTAAGTTTTCGGGCACCTTTAAAAACACAGTACGAAGGTTTTTCCTGGTACGACATTGATTTTATGAATCAAGAAAAATTCATTAATACAGACCAAGCCAAAGAATCTTTGGATATTCTTCTGCAATACATGATGGAAATTACCAATCGTTATGGACTTACAGAAAATGAAACCCATCTTTGTGGTTTTTCACAAGGTGGAATTCTGAGCTATGCTTTAGGTTTACAAAATCCCCAACTTTTTTCGAAAATCGCTTGTTTAAGCGCTTATCCAGAAGAAAAAATTTTAGAAAACATTGTAAAAGACAAAAAGCAGCTTCAGAATTTACGATTTTTCGTTTCGCATGGAACGGAAGACTCTGTTATTCCTTTAGAATGGGGGCAAAAAGGTGCAGAATTGTTGTATGATTTGGGTTGTTATTTTACTTTTCGGGAATATGTTAACGGACATGGTGTGAACCAAAAAAATTATATGGATTTAATGGATTTTTTTCAAAAATAATTTTGAAAATTTTAGATTATACCAGGCGCAGCTCCGCCGCGCCCAGTATAATCACTCCAAAAATACCGCCGTTGAATTTTTTACTTCCTTTATTGTAAAAGAACTTTGTGTACTGGCAATATGTTCCAGATTGGTAATTTTCGCTACCATAAATTCACGGTATTCTTTAATATCTTTCACACAAATTTTTAAAATATAATCGTAGTCTCCGCTTACGTGGAAACATTCCATTACTTCCGGAAATTTCATAATTTCTTTCTCAAATTGTACGATATATTCTTTTTTATGTTGAATAAGTTTTACATGGCAAAAAACCATAAAATTTCTGTCCAGCTTTTCTTTATCTACTAAAGCGACATATTGATCTATTATTTTCTGTTTTTCGTACTTTTTTATTCTTTCAAAAACAGCCGTAACGGAGAGATTCAATTCGGTGGCCAATTCTTTAGTGGTTCTTTTGGAGTTTTGTTGAAGTAAAAAAAGCAGTTTTTTATCTTTTTCGTCCAGTTTCATTGGAAGATTTTTTGGTAAGCAATACTAATTATCAATAAAAATAAATTTTAAAACTAATATATTGATATTTTATAGTTTTAAATTCTAAATTTATAAAAATTTATTGACATTTATTCTTAAAATTTTTAGTTTTATTCCAATAAAAAAAATAAATAATGAAAGATTTTAATGCAGCCAATAATATTCAGGATTTACAGTATTTTGGAGAATTTGGCGGGGTAAACCCATCTATTTCAGACAGTTCTACCTATACTTTTTTGTCCGCAAAAACCATGTTCGATACTTTTGAAGGAAATGCGGAAGGTTGTTATCTCTACTCCAGACATTCCTCTCCCAGTTCACTTTATTTGGCGCAAGCTTTAGCAGAAATGGAAGGAACGGAAAGTGCGAATGTTACCGCTTCAGGAATGGGCGCCATCACTTCTACTCTTTTACAGTTGTGTCATTCCGGAGATCATATTATTTCCATCAGAACCATTTATGGAGGAACGTATGCTTTTATGAAAAATTTTCTTCCCAATTATAACATCCAAACTACTTTTGTTGATATTACGGATTTAGAAAAAGTTGAAAAAGCCATTACTGAAAAAACAAAAGTGATCTATTGCGAATCGGTTAGCAATCCACTTTTGGAGGTGGCAGATTTAGCAGAACTTTCAAAAATCTGTAAAAAACATCAAATAAAATTAGTGGTAGATAACACGTTTTCTCCATTATCTATTTCACCAAAATTTTTAGGCGCTGATCTGGTAATTCACAGTTTAACCAAATTCATTAATGGAAGCAGCGATACCGTGGCTGGAGTTTATTGTGGAACCCAAGAATTTATTAATGATACAAAAAATGTAAATTCGGGAGCCTGTATGTTATTAGGACCAACCATAGACAGTTTACGGGCAGCAAGCATTTTGAAAAATTTAAGAACACTTCACATCCGAATGAAAAAACACAGTGAAAATGCATTGTTTTTAGCCAAGAAATGGGAAAAAGACGGATTAAAAGTAAAATACCCAGGACTGGAAAGTCATCCCCAACATGATTTATTTAAAAAAATGATGCATGAAGAATACGGATTTGGAGGATTAATCGCTTTAGATGTTAAAACGGTCGAAAAAGCCAATGAATTAATGGAAATGATGCAAAATGAAAATCTGGGTTATTTAGCTGTAAGTTTAGGATTTTATAAAACATTATTTTCTGCTTCCGGAACTTCTACTTCATCCGAAATCCCTGAAGATGAACAGAAAAAAATGGGACTTTCTCCAGGATTAATTCGTTTTTCGATAGGATTGGATCATGATATTGAAAGAACTTACCAAAAAATGAAAAATTGCATGCAAAAAGTGGGTATTTTAGAAACCGAAATGGTCAATTAAAATAAATAAATCAAAATTCATCAAAAAAGACTTTCGGAAACGGAAGTCTTTTTATTTTTACGGAATGAAATTTTTACCCTTTCTCTTATTTTTATTTTCAGGCTTCTTATTTTCTCAGGAAAAAACATCCACAAAATCTGAAAACGTCCAAATTATTTCAGAAAATTTTGAAATTCCGCAACTCAATACCACACGAAGAATTTGGATCTACCTTCCTTCAAATTACCAAAAATCGAATAAAAAACATCCCGTTCTGTATCTTCACGACGGTCAGAATTTATTTGACGACAAAACTTCCTACGCCGGAGAATGGCAAATTGATGAATCGCTAAACCAAATTTTCAGAGAAACCGGAAAATCGGCAATTGTGGTGGGTATTGATAACGGCGGCGAAAAAAGAATTGACGAACTTTCTACCTTTAAAAATGAAAAATATAATGCCGGCGGAAATGGTGAAAATTACATGAAATTTATCGTAGAAACTTTAAAACCTTACATCGACAAAAATTATCACACAAAATCCAACCCTAAAAACACGATTTTGGGAGGAAGTTCTTTAGGTGCTTTAATTTCCGTTTATGGTGGTGTAGAATATGCGAAAACGTTCAGTAAAATTTTAGCGTTTTCTCCAGCTTTTTGGTTTAATTCCAAAGAATTTAATCACTGGATTCAAAATAAAAAGGTTTATTTGAAAAATCAAAAATACTATTTCATTCAAGGTAAATTTGAGGAGGAAGGTATGGACAAAGAAACCCTGCAAATTATTGAAAAGCTGAAACTAAAAGGCGTAAAATCTAAAAACATATATTTCAAAGAACATGAAGACGGAAAACACAACGAATGGTTTTGGAGGAGAGAATTTCCTTCCGCATTTCTTTGGTTGACGAAATAAAAAAATCGCCTTGCGGCGATTTTTTTTATTTTCCTAAGTAAGAATTATACATCCAAACTTCTTTTTCCTGCTCTGTAATGTAATCACTCATTTGCGAGTTCGTTCCTTCATCTCCGGCTTCTTCCGTTGTATCCAAAAGCTCCCTTTGCAGTTCTATAACGGTTTTAAAAGAATTTAAAATATTTTGAACACATTTCGATCCGTCCGAAACATCTGTACTTTCTTTGATGGTAGAAAGTTTCAAATAATCGGAATAATTGTGATTAGGAGTAGATCCTAAGGTTAAAATTCTTTCCGCTATTTCATCAATTTTCAGAACCAAATTATTGTATAATTCTTCAAATTTTGGGTGAAGTGTAAAAAACTGATCTCCTTTGATGTTCCAATGTGCACCTCTTGTATTTTGGTAAAAAACAGAATAATTGGCTAAAAGTACATTTAGTTTTTCGGAAATCTTTTTACAATCGGCATCTTTAAGTCCGATAATGCTTTCATTTTTCATAATAATTTATTTTATGTAAAGTTAAAAAGAGAAAATAAAAAATGCTATAAAATTCAATTGAAGATGACTATCAAGTGAATTTGGAATCTCTAAATTTATTTAAAAAACACTAATCAAATTGGTTGGGATGTATTTTTTTGATTTCTTCCACTGTTCCTAAAACTTTGTCTTTTAAAGCGTTTTGATATTTTTCCAATTTTTCTGAAATAATTTCGTCTGCAGTTCCCAAAATTTTCGCCGCTAAAATTCCGGCATTTGCTGCGCCATTTAAAGCGACTGTTGCCACAGGAATTCCGGAAGGCATTTGTAAAATCGATAAAACCGAATCCCAACCATCAATAGAATTGCTCGACAAAATCGGAACGCCAATTACAGGTAAAGTAGTGCAACTTGCCACCATACCCGGAAGATGCGCTGCTCCTCCAGCTCCGGCAATAATAACTTTTAAACCGCGTGATTTTGCAGATTTTGCGTAATCCCACATTCTTTCCGGCGTTCTGTGCGCAGAAACCACCGTTAATTCGTAAGGAATTTCCAAAGATTTCAAAAAATCTGCTGCTTGTTGCATAATCGCCAAATCGCTTTGGCTTCCCATGATAATTCCTACCATTGTTAAATTTAAAGTTTAAGGATTAAAGTTAAAAAAATCTGAATATTCGATTTTCATCATAAATATTTAAAAATATAATTTGGACACTTATCAATTTTTATAAAACCAAAGTCAATCAAAGTTCACAGAGATTGGAACTATAATGACTCGTTCCTATATAAAAAAATTTACTAATAAAATCAAGAGACCACCCTCACCAAAGATTTTATATGAATTAATTTTTCCATCAATTCTTCCCGGGAATCTGCCAAAACATTGATATGTCCCATTTTTCTACCGGGTTTGGTTTCGGATTTTCCATACAGATGAACGTAGGTTTTCGGGAGTTTCAAGACCTCTTCCAAACCTTCGTATTTTACTTTTCCGTAAAAATTTTCAGCGCCAACCAAATTCAACATTCCGGAAAAACCATTGATTTCAGTGTCTGCTAAAGGTAAATTCTTCACGATACGATACATTTGTTCGAACTGCGAATTGGCATTTCCTTCTTGCGATTGATGCCCTGAATTGTGCAATCTTGGAGCTGTTTCATTCACCCAAACTTTTCCATTTTTATCGAGAAAAAGTTCGATGGCGAAAAGTCCTGGAGAATTAGCAGCTTTGATGAATTTTTTTGCTATTTCATCAATTTGAGTCTGAACTTCTTCCGAAATATTTGCCGGACAAATATTAAAATCCAGCAAGTTCAATTTGGGATCGGCAACCATTTCGGTTACGGGAAAAGTTTTGGTCTCGCCGTTTTCGTTTTTGGCTACGATGATGGATAATTCTTTATCGATTTCAACCAATTTTTCTAAAACGGAATCCTCTGTCCAAAGATTTTTCAAATCTTCAGAATTTTGAATGACCTGAACTCCTTTTCCGTCATAACCTCCGGTATTTAGTTTTTGCACAAACGGAAAATCTATTTTTATTACATCAGAAGTTCCGTCCATAATTTCAAATTCTGGACTTGGAATGTTGTTTTCCTGATAAAATTTTTTCTGCAAAATTTTCTGCTGAATGATTTTGATTATTTTTGAATTCGGAACCACTTTTACGCCTTGATTTTCCAAATCTTGCAACGCATCGGAATTTACATGTTCAATTTCAATCGTTACGACGTCTTTATCTTTTCCAAATTCCAAAACGGTTTCGTAATCGTTGAAATTTCCTGTTGTGAAATGGGAAATCGTAGAACATGGCGCATCAGAAGCAGGATCCAAGGTATAAAATTCGTCATCATATTTCAATGCATTTTGAATGAACATTCGTCCCAATTGTCCGCCTCCGAGAATTCCGATTTTCATAAATTACTTTTTTTTAATAAGCAAAAATACGGATTCTAAAGGTTTTTCCTAAATTTACGCAAAAGAAGTTTGTGGATTTATTTTTCATCATTTTTTCGGTTTTGCTAATTGTTTTAGGTGTTTTGCCTTTCATCAAAAACCAACATTGGGTTTTTCGTGTTCCGGAATTCATGAAAATCCATTTGTTCTTTTTTCAAATTCTTGCGATTGTTGGAATGTTTATTTGGAATGAAAAAAACGTTTGGTTTTGGCTGATTAATGCCATACAGATTAGTTTTATCATTTATCACGGCTCTATTCTTTTCAAATTCACCAGTTTTTATAAAAAAAATAATTCTTCCAGTTTTGATTGTGCAACTGTGAAAGTAATTTCTACCAATATTTATCAGTTTAACACTGATTTCAAGCGTTTTAAAAATTTAATTAAAAAGGAAAATCCTGATATTTTTATTACCATAGAAAGCAACAAAATTTGGGAAAGAGAATTGAGCGAACTGGAAAACGATTTTCCGCATACCGAAAAAGTTCCTTTGGAAAATACTTATGGAATGCATCTTTACAGTAAAATACCTTTTCAGGAAGTAAAAACCCATTTTTTTGTAGCAGATGATCTTCCCAGTATTGAAGCACATTTTAAGTTTGAAAATGGTGAAGATTTTGTGGTTTTTGCGGTTCATCCACCTCCACCAAGTCCAACAGAAGAAGATACTTCAAAAGAGCGTGACGGTGATTTGTTGAGCATTGCAAAAAGGGTAAAAAAAATTGGAAAACCGGTTTTGGTGATTGGTGATTTTAATACTGTGGCTTGGTCGGAAATTTCTTCACTTTTTAGAAAAAACAGCGGTTTAATTGATGGAAGAGTTGGTCGTGGTATTTTAGCCTCTTTTCATGCGAAATATTGGTTTTTGAGAATTCCTTTAGACTTGGTTTTCCACAGTGCCGAATTATTTTTAAAAGAATTGAAAGTCTTAGAAGCCATTGGTTCCGATCATTTTCCGATTCGTTGTGAATTTGGAATTTGCAAATCCGATGATTCTCAAAAAAATGAAATAGAACATTTGGAAGACGATGAACGCGAAGAAACGGAGGAATTAATTGAGGAAGGTAAGGAAGAAAAAAGTGAAAACAGATAGGTTTACTTACAATTTTCTTTTCTTCGGGTATCGATAAGATATTGGATTTTCCAAACCTCATTTTGCTTCACGAGTTGAAAACTATTCACGCCGCAATGCAAAAATTTTCCTTGAAAAAAAAACAGATACGGTGTCCAAACTGAAGCGAGATTTCCATCGATTTTGATGGATTCAAAAAAAATTTTTTCGTATAAATCTCCTTTTTTGAAATTGGAAACCGATTTTGCAAATTTTCGAAAATCTTCTGAATGAACTTCCGATTTTGAATTGATGGTCTGCAAAATGGCATTTTCCGAAAACACATTTTTCACCACAACAGAATCTGCATTTTTCATTCCTTCAAATAGTTGATTGATGGTTTTTTGGATGGCGATTTCTTCTTTATTTTGGGCAAAAGTGAATGTGGAAATGAGTAGGAAAAGGAAAAGGATTTGTTTCATATTTTATAATTTAGTTTATCGCGATTTCCAAAAAAATATTTATTGAAAATTGAATCCGTTTTGTTTAAGATAATCGTTCATAATAATTTGAAGTTCTCCAGAACTGATATTCAGGTTTTTAAAACTTTCTCTAATTTTTTTATTGTTAAGTTTCATAACAATAATATCATCAGAATCATTTGAACTTTCAACAACAATGCTTTTTATTTCTTTCCAATAGATTTTTCTTCTTCCAATAAACTTAATTCCTTTATCATCTATAATAATTTGAGGAACTAAAAAATTCAAAATAATCTTCACTCCAAACCCAAAAATAACAATAAAAGAAACGAAAATTTCAACTCCGATTTTGTGCTTTTCGTCTGAAAATTGAATTCTGTAAAAAGCATAAAAAAGAGAAATCATTACAAATAATAATTCGATTAAATTATTTTTTTTTCTAATTTTCATATTTAATTACTTCGTTCTTCCATCTTCAAACTTCCAACCTCCATCTTCCATCTTCCATCTTCCATCTTCCATCCTTAAAACCGCATCACATCTTTCACGACACCTCCATTTTGCGTATGCTGAAGCAATTCTTGGTTAATGAAATTAATGATTCTGTCATTGTCTAAATCATTTGGAAACAAAAGATGAACATTTGCACCGGCGTCTAAAGTAAAAAACAAAGCCAAACCTGTAATTTTACGGAATTCCCAAATTTTGTTGATGACATCCAAAGTTCCGGTTTGCATCAGAATAAAGGCAGGATCACTCATCATCATCATCGCATGAAGCGTTAAAGCTTCGTGTTCCACAAGTTTTATAAAACCTTCCATATCGCCGGTTTCGAGGATTTTTGATAATTTTTCAAAATTTTCATGAGCTTCCTGGAACCGTCTTTCTGCATAAGGATTGGTATTCATCAAACCATGACCCACCGTGGAACTCACCGACTTTTGACCTTCATGAATCAACAAAACCCAATCATTAAAATTTCTGAAAATTGGATGAATTTTTTCATTGGAATAAGGAACGGCAAACAAATCCGAACTTCCTTCCACAACCTCTGTTTTTCCCCAAACAACCAAACCTTCGTACAAACTTCTACAAGCACTTCCACTTCCCAATCTTGCGAGAAAACTGGCTTTTTTAAGATTTGAGATTTGAGATTCGGGATTTGGGATTGAGAAAATTTCATCAAGATTTATCAAACATTTTGCAATGGCTCCAAAACCGCTTGCAGAACTGGCAATTCCAGAACTGTGGGGAAAAGTATTTTCAGTTTTAATCAGGTATTTTCCTTTCAGAATCCAAGGTAAATAAGGTTCGATATTTTTAAAATATTTCTCGATTTTTTCAGCGAATTTTTTTTCTTCATTTCCAGCCAAAAAAGTTTGGACAGAAAACGGTTCATCTGCAAAAAATTCCATTGAAGTGATGGTTTTGCAATGGTTTAAAGTGTAAGAAATACTTGGATTTGCGGGAATTTGGTTTTCATATTTTCCCCAATATTTGATGAGGGCAATATTGCTGGGACAACTGGTAGAAACCAACATATTTTGAATAGTGAAATCGGATTTTCCAAGGAAATTTTGTTCGGTCATAAAAGAAATTTACCCAACAAAAATAAGGAAATTTAAAGGTTTTTCGGGCTAAACTTTTCCCGCTTTTTTGTCGGAAATGTAATTTTGCAAATGGAAATCGATACTTTCTGAAACCGGTAAAAATTGAAAATTGAGTTTTTCAACGATTTTCTGATTCGAAATTTTATTGAAATTGCAGATGGAATCTACATTTACACGATTCGCCATTTTAAGTTTTGGGAAAATCCAGCCAAAGAGTTTATTGAGTAAAATTCCAAAATTCAGGGTTGTTTTGGAAACGGTTTTTAAATTTTTCAAACCCAACTTTGCTCGAACTTTATTTCCAAAATCGGTATATTTCCAATTTTCAGAAATCAGGATAAACCTTTCCCCGAAAATATTTTTTTCCAAAAGCTGAATACAGATTTCTGCTACATCCCGAACATCAACGTAGGAAGTTCCGCCACAACCCGTAAAATTATTTTTTTCAAAAGTCGAGAAAATCTCACCGCTGCTTTGGTTCCAGTTTCCGCTTCCGATAATGATTCCCGGATTTACAATTACGGTGTTTAAACCTTCTGCAGAAGCTCTCCAAACTTCCATTTCCGAAAAATGTTTGGATACTGCATATCCTGAATGATCCAATTTTGGGTTGTAATCCGAATCTTCATCCATTTCACCATGTTCATTAAAACCGTCCAAAACCGCTATGGAACTTACATGACAAAATTTTGAAACTGATGAGTTTTCGCAAGCATACAAAAGATTTCTGGTACCACAAATATTGGTTTGATACATTTCTTTCTTTTGTCTTGGATGAAAACTGACCAAAGCAGCGCAATGATAAACTTCTTCAACATTTTGCAAAGCAAATTTTAAAGAATCAATATCTTCAAAATCTACATCTATCCATTGTATCTGATCGAAATAGTGCTGTGGATTTTCTGTATAAAATTGAAAAGAATGTAAAACTTCTGCCAAATCACTGGTTTTTCGCTTTGCAGCACGAACGGTTTTTCCCCGTTTTAATAATTCTAAAACGATGACTCTTCCGAGAATTCCTGTTGCACCTGTTACGAAAACCACTTTTTTAATTTTAAATTATGAATTTTTAGTTATGAGTTATGAGTTATGAATTCTGTTAAAATTTTTATTTCTTTGCCTCTTTACATCTTTACATTCTTACATTTTTACATCAACTGTGTATCAAGCAGGAAATTTTTCACTTTTTTGTTGAATTCTATCGGATTTTCGGCTTGTACCCAATGTCCGGCATTTGAAATTTTGATCAAGTGATAATTTGGAAATTGTTGTTTGATTTGGAATTCATCCTGTGGAAGAATATAGTTTGATTTTTCACCTGCCACAAAAAGTGTTGGACCTGTGTAAACTCCAAATTTAATCGCATTGGAAACAAATTCATCATATTTTTCTGAAAGCGTTTTTAAATTGAATCGCCAAGCTAATTTTTTATCATCATTCCAGTACAAATTTTTCGCTAAAAACTGGATTACTGATTTTTCGGGAATGTATTTCGTTAAATGTTCTTCAATTTCCTGGCGGGATAACATTTTTTCAAAATCTACAGTTTCCAAGGCTTTAATAATTCCTTGATGATGAGGAGGATAAGCTTTTGGCGCAATGTCAACAACAATTAATTTTTCAGTTTTTGCGGGATATTTTATGGCGAATTGCATCACCGCTTTTCCACCCAAAGAATGTCCGAGAAGATTGGCTTTTTTGATGCCGTGATGTTCCATATAATGTGAAATATCGTGCGCCAAATCGTCGTGCGTCATTTCCTCGGAATGAAAACTTTTGCCGTGGTTTCTTAAATCGATAAGGTGCGTCGGAAAATATTCGCCGAATTCTTTCCCAAAACTCGCCCAATTATCGAGCATACCAAACAAACCGTGGAAAACCAGAAGCGGCGTTCCCGATTTTTCTTCTCCGTATATTTTGGAGTGTAAAATTTGATTTACCATTTTGCTAACCTTTTTAAATACGCCTGAACTGTATTTTCCATCCCTAAATATAAAGCCTCTGAAATTAAAGCATGACCAATAGAAACCTCTAAAAGATTTGGAATATTATCCGAAAAATATTTCAAATTTTCTAAACTTAAATCGTGTCCTGCATTAATGCCCAAACCAAATTCTGTTGCTTTTTGAGCGGTTTCAAAATAAGGTTTCAAAGCAAGTTCTTTATCTTGAGAATAGTTTTTTGCGTAGGCTTCGGTGTACAATTCAATTCTGTCAGTTCCGGTTTCTGCGGCGAACTTTACCATTTCTGGATTTGGATCCAAAAAAATGGATGTTCTAATTCCTGCATTTTTGAATTCCACAATAACATTATTCAGAAATTCTGCATTTTTCTGACAATCCCACCCTGCATTGGAAGTTATCGCATCATCTGCATCTGGAACTAAAGTTACCTGTTCCGGTTTTACTTCCAAAACCATATCAATAAATGAACGGTGCGGATTTCCTTCAATATTAAATTCGGTATAAACCAATGGTTTTAGATCATAAACATCTTTTTGGGTGATATGTCTTTCGTCCGGTCTTGGATGAATGGTAATGCCTTGTCCACCAAATTCCTGAATTTTTACTGCTGCTTCCGTAACACTGGGAAACTCGCCTCCTCTTGCATTTCGCAAAGTGGCTATTTTATTAATATTGACGCTAAGTTTTGTCATGTTTTTTTTAAAAAAATTTAAGCTTTTACAAACTGCATAATCTGTAAATCGAATTCACGGGAAGCTACCAAAAGATGATCGAAAATATCGGCTTGAATATCTTCATAATTTTCCCAAACTGAATTATTCGTGAAACAGTATATTTCCAAAGGCATTCCTTGAGGTGTATTTTCCAACTGACGAACCAGCAAAGTTCCGTCCTGTTGAATATGTGGATTGGTCTTCAAAAAATTAAAAACATATTCCCTAAAAACACCGATATTGGTTAATTGACGACCGTTGATTAACAAATCTGAATTTTCCATGGACAGTCTTTCATTGGAAATTTCTTCTTTTTTTTCTAAAATGTAATCTTTAATCAGGTTAATTTTCGCTAAACGATCCAAATCTTCGCGATTCAAAAATTTAAAAGAATTGATATTGAAGTTGATGGAACGCTTAATTCTCCTCGTATTACTTTCCGACATTACCTGCAGATTCTTAATTTCCGTAGAAAGCAAATCGTATGTAGGAATGGTAGAAACGGTCTTATCAAAATTGCTGATTTTCGTTGTTAGAAGGTTAATTTCCTCAATATTACCTTCAATGTTGTATTTCGGAATACCGATCCAATCTCCCACTTTAATATTTCGGGAAGTAGAAACGTGAATTCCAGTAACAAATCCTAAAATGGTATCTCTAAAAACCAATAAAAGAACCGCCGTCATTGCTGTTAAACTGCCCCAAATTGTGGAAGCATTAACTCCGAAAATATTCATCATTCCCAGAAATCCGAAAAAGAAAATTCCGATGATGTTTAGGGATTGTGTTATGGCTCTAATAGCGGTTAAACGGTAGAAATCATTCTTCAGAATATAATATTTTTCGATGGATTTTAAAAATCTTTTATATAAAAGATATCCAGCAATAATCATCACTACCGCAAAAGTTCTCTCCAAGAAAATATGACTTTTCGGATGCCTTCCCATAATGGGTTTTATTAATTCCTGCCCAAATCCCAAAGAAAGAAAATTGGCAATGGAATTTAAAACTTTGCTTTCGTAAAGTGCCTTCCAAATTGGAAATTGATCTATTTTTTTTTGAAAAAAATAAGAAATTCCTTTAAAAAACAATTTCAAAAGATTGTCGATTAAAAGGATGATTAAGAAGAAAAAAAGAAGTTTTAAAACAATTTGTAAAAACAACACAAAATCGTGATGTACATTTTCTCTCACAAAATAATGTATCTGTTCACTAATGGCTTCAAAAAATCCTTTGGTTTCTTTCAGGTCGTTCATTAGATGCAAAAATAAAGAATAAAATTTATCCCGAAAACCGCATTAATACATTAAATATATAATTATACCGAAAACTTTTCTTTGAATATTTCAGATTTTTTTTAAACTTTTATTACATATATTATAAAAATTTATTAAATTCGTTACCAACAATTAAAAAACAAAATTACTTATGAAAAAAATCTTATCTATTCTTTCTATTGCTCTTTTAGTATTTTCTTATTCATGCTCCAGCGAAGAAGAACCTACCATTACGGGAGATCAACAGTACACCAGTGTAAGCAGTAAATTATCCGGAAAAGTATATTCCGCAAACGGAACAAGAACCATTGGAGGTGCTTTGGTTTTTTCTTTTGATAATAACAATAAGCTCATTTATACTTCCTCCGATCACAATGGAAATTTCGTTTTATCGCTTCCGGAAGGTCAAAGAAAAGTGTATATACAAACCGGCAACGGTTCCAATTTCCGTACAGAATTTTCTGTAAACATGAAAAAAGGTAAGGATATTACAGCAGATGCTGCTTCTACAAAACTGAATCAAATTGCAAAATTAGCTTACGTTGATGGTAATTATGACGAAATTGAAGCCATTGTAACTTCTTTAGGATATGTCATTACAGAAATCTCCTACAATGATTTAAAAAACATCAATGTTGTGGATGATTATGATGTTATCTTTTTGAATTGTGGTTCCAGAGTTGGCGTTAATAATCCAAATCAGGATACGATGGTTTATGACAACCTTTCTACGTTTGTAAGTAATGGTGGAAGTTTGTATGCATCAGATTGGGATATTGCTTATCTTATCGGTGGAAACAGCAATTCCAATGCTTGCGGAACTCCTGGCGGTTTTATAGATGACAATTTATTATGTGCTGTAAACAACGGATCTTCCGGGCTTCTCAATAATTGCACCATTTCTGATCCTGTTTTATCCACTGCATTAGGTTTTAATACCGTAAATATTGATTTTGATATGGGATCTTGGGAAAAAATTCAAAATTACAGCAATACTTTTTGGCAGGTAATGGTAGAGCATAACTCCGAAGCTTTGATGTTGAGAACCAATCAGTATTTTAATCCAAATGCACCTGTAATTACTGTTGGAAATACCAATAATAACGGTTACGTAACTATTTGTCATACCACAGCAGGCGGTAATGTTACCATTACCATTCCTCAAGCAGATTGGGCTGCACACCAAGCTCATGGAGACACTATGGGATCTTGTACCGGAAATGCAAGCAGCGGATATATTTTCTACACTTCATTCCACAATCATGCGCAGGGTAATATTGGAAACGTGGCTCCAATTCTTCAGTATGTAATTTTAAATATGTAATAAAAATTAAAAAAACTAAAAAAAAGTGGTTGCTATAAAACGGCCACTTTTTTTATTTTCATAATTTTGAAATTCAATCAATTATTTTTATGGATGATACTTTGATACAATTAGCCAGCATTATTCTTTTAATTTTAGGAATTTTAGGGACTTTTTTACCCATTTTACCCGGGTTATTACTGAGTTTATGTGGACTTCTGATTTACAAATTTGGAACAGATGCAGAATTATCGATGTTTTATATTTGGATTTTCACTTTACTAACAGCTGTTTCCGTAATTTTAAATTATGTAATTCCTGCAAGAACCAACCGTAAATATGGAGGCACACGTTGGGGAAGTGTCGGTTCTGTTATTGGAACTATTGTGGGAATTTTATTTATCCCGGTTCCTTTTGGATTTTTAATAGGGATGTTTTTAGGAGTTTTTGTGGGTGAACTTTTACACGACTCTGCTGACAAGAAAAAAGCATTCAATTCTATGAAAGGTGCTTTTATTGGATTTATTTATGGAACCGGATTTAGCTTTATGGTGGCTTTGGCAATGTTTTTGGTGGTGATTATTAATATTTTAAATTAAAAAAACGATGAAATTATTCCTTATTTCTATCCTCAGTTTTTTATCCTTCATTACCTGTTCACAGCAAAAATCGGAAGTTCAGACTTCGAAGAATAATTCTCCACATTCTACTGTTGTATCTCACCAAGATTCTACCGGAAAAATTGAAACTCCAGAAAATAAAAATAGTACTAAAACCGAAAATAATTCTTTAGCTGAATATCCAACCGAAGAAATAAAAACAGGTTCAATACCCAAAAACACCACCACAAACCCCACCTCAGCTTCATCAAAATCAACGATCGTAAAACCAGCAAAAGGACGTTTATCGCAACCTGAAATGATTTATTTCAAAGAAAAAGAAAACAAATTCCTGAAAGATTTTGAAATGAATGTCACTTTTAACAAAATTACCGAAGACAGCAGATGTCCGAAAAACGTAAAATGTGTTTGGGAAGGAGTTGCCGTGGCGGAAATTACGCTGATGGGAACTTATACCAGACCTATGACCATCAATTTATCTACTTTAAACAACGCTGCAAAAGGATACCAAAATTCAACTGAATTTAATGGTTATAAAATTACTCTGGAATCCGTAACACCTTCTCCAATTTCCAGTTCGAAAAAAACAGACGGTAAATATGAAATCGGAATTACTATTCGTCCTACCATTGATAAAGACGATTTGAGAAAATATTAATTTACCAGTTAATGGTTTTCAAATTTTTAGAAACCAGAAAATCGTTAATCTTTGAAAAAGGTCTGCTTCCAAAAAAGCCTCTGTAAACAGAAAATGGTGATGGATGTGCAGATTTTAAAATAAAATGCTTGGAGGAATCAATCAGTTCCTCTTTTTTTTGTGCAAAAGCGCCCCACAAAACAAAAACTACATTTTCTTTTTTTTCAGAAATTTCTTTAATGATAAAATCTGTAAACTTTTCCCAACCCAAATCTTTATGGGAATTTGGCGAATGTGCTTTTACCGTTAAAGTGGCATTTAAAAGCAAAACCCCTTGTTTCGCCCAAGAATCCAATTCATTGGTTGTTTTTTCAATACCTAAATCGTCTTCCAGTTCTTTAAAAATATTTTTCAGTGAAGGTGGTGCTTTCACCGCATCCGAAACCGAAAAACACAATCCATTAGCTTGAAAATCCCCATGATAAGGATCTTGACCAATAATGACGACTTTAATATCCTCAAAATCCGTTAATTCTAAAGCCCGAAATATTTGATTTTTTGGCGGAAAACATTTTCCGGAAGCGTATTCTTGTTTCACTTTCAACCACAGATTTTGGAAATATTCCGAATTTTTTATAGGGGCAAGAACTTCTGTCCAAGTCATTTTTAATGATGAATTATGAGTTATTTATTATGAATTTCAAGTTAAAAATAAAAAAAATAACAACAAGCACTTTACTTCTCAACTTCTTTACTTCTCAACTACTTTACTTTTTAACGAAATAACTAAATTTGCAAGGTGCACATACAACAAGAAGATTTAGACGAGCTGGAATTTCCGATTTTACTTTCGGAAATCGCTCCTTTTGCTTATTCCCCGAAAACTCAGGAAAAAATCATGAACCTTCGTCCTATAAATATCGACGAAGCCGAACTTTCCTTGAAAAAAACTTCCGAATTTTTAACCAGTTTTGAAAGTTCCAATGCTATTCCGTTTGATGAATATGAAGATATCGAAGCAGAACTCAAATTGATGCTTATCGAAAATTTCCGATTGGAAAACAAAGGTTTTATTAAGATAAAAGCATTAACCGAACAAATTGGGCGTTTGCAAAAATTCTTTCCTACCCTATCCGAAACTTTTCCATATTTATTGGAGGAAGTAAAAGATTTAGAATTTCACAAGGAAATTATCGAAAAAATTGATAAAGTATTCAACCGTTTTGGAGAAGTAAAAAGTGAAGCATCTCCCATTTTGAAAACATTGCGAACCGAAATTCAGCACGCTAAAAAAGCGATTGACGAAAATTTCAACCGGTCCATGACTACTTATTCAGAACTTTTGGAGGATATTCGTGAAACCGTGATTGATGATCAAAGGGTTTTAGCCGTAAAATCGGGATTCAAGAAAAGAGTTCCCGGAAGAACTTTAGGGATTTCCAAAACCGGTTCTATAACTTATATTCAACCGGATTCTGTGGTGAAACATTATTTCAAACTGAAAGAAAATCAGGAAGAAGAAAAAAAGGAAATCGATAAAATATTAAGAAAGTTAACCGCAGAAATTTCTGAATTTCAACCGCAACTTTCCGATTATCAAGAATATATTTTCAGTTTAGATTTAACCAGAGCAAAAGCCAAATTTGCAGAAAAAGTAAATGGCGTTTTACCGAAAATCAACCGTCATAAAACCTTAAGATTGAAAGATGCTTTTCATCCTTTGCTGTGGCTCCAAAATCAGGCAGAAAACAAAAAAATATTTCCACAAACTTTAACATTAACGGAACACAACCGAATTATCTGTATTTCCGGACCAAATGCAGGCGGAAAATCCATTACTTTAAAAACGGTTGGATTGCTTCAACTGATGATTCAGAGCGGAATTTTAGTTCCTGTTCATCCAAAATCTGAAATGTTTTTCTTTGAAAAAATAATGACCGATATTGGGGATAATCAGTCTATTGAAAACCATCTTTCCACCTATTCTTCCAGATTAAAAAAAATGGCGGGAATTATTCGCGAAGCCAATGGAAATACACTTTTGTTAATTGATGAATTTGGAACAGGTTCTGATCCGGAATTAGGTGGCGCTTTAGCGGAAAGTTTTTTAGAATTTTTCTATGACAAAAAGTCTTTTGCGATTATTACCACGCATTATACCAACATTAAATTGGTGGTAGAACAACTTCCCAACGCAGAAAATGCAGCCATGCTTTTTGATGAAAACTCTCTAGAACCACTTTATAAATTGGAAGTTGGACAAGCCGGAAGCTCATTCACTTTTGAAGTGGCGGAAAAGAATAAAATTCCAAGATTTATTATTAAGAATGCAAGAAAAAAAGTAGAAAAAGACGTCGTAAACCTCGATAAAACCATCGTCAAACTTCAACAGGAAAAATTTGAGGTCGAAAAGCTGAAATCCAATTTAACGGAACAAAAAGAAAATGTTGAAGACAAGCGTGAAAATCTTCAAAAACTGAATGAACAGCTGGAGCAGAAACTCTTCAATTTCCAAAAACTGTATGAAGAAGAACATCGTAAATTGCAATTCGGAAATAAGATTGAAACTTTTATCGATTCCTACATTAAAGGGAAATCCCGAAAAGATGTGGTGAAAGATTTTGTAAAACTCTTAGAACAGGAAAAATACCGCAAAATTGGCGCCGACAAAGACGAAAGCAAACGTTTGCAGGTTGTAAAAAGAAAAATCACCCAGCAACTGAAAAAGGTAGAAGTAAAAGAAAAAATTGCGGAAACCAACGAAAAAATAGAAGAAAAAAAGCAAAAGGAACGTTCGGTTTGGATGAAAGAAGGGCAAAGAGTGCGGATTTCCGGCTCTACTTCTGTGGGAACTATTGAAAAAATATCAAAAAATAAAGTAACGGTAAACTATGGAACGTTTAAAACCGTTATTAATGCAGATGAATTAGAAAGAATTTAATGAAAATACTTATTTACAACACTAAAATATGTTACTAAAAATAAAGAAAATAGGCTTTGCCATTGCGGTTATAGGTTTTGCAATTTCTAATGCTCAACAAAAACTACCTTTTGCTATTGTAAGTCATAAAGAAGGCTACGCCAATGTTAGAGTACATAAAGATGATTACCGAAAAATTGTAGATAAAATAAAAAAAGGAGAAGTTTTTCTTTATGAAAAAGTAGCTGAAGGTGAAACAGATTGGGTTTGGATAAAATATCCAAAAAAATCGAAAGTAGAAGTTCCTTTTGAGCGATTGGACAGTCTAAAAAACGAGGGAATGATCAATAAAGAACGTTTTATGTTTATCGATCAATTACCGAGTTTAACGCCTACAATTACTAAAAACGGAAGAACCATTATTCTAACCAACAACCACGATACCAAAAGAACGGAATACAAAAGGACGAAAATTTACATTGACATTTATGCTTCTAACGCAAAACTTCGCAGAAATGAGAAAAACAGCGAAGGCAAAATTACCTCAATAGACAAAGCCAAACCTTGGGGAATCAGTAATGAATTTCCTGAAGATTTAACCGAAGTAAAATCAATCAGAATTCAACAGGAAGGAAGAGGTTTTACTTTTCCACGTGAAGCGCTGAAAAACCTTTTTCAACCCACGAAAGATTTTGAAAAATTGGGCGCTTTTATTGAAGATGAAGATTCTATTTTCCTGTACATGATTAACGGATCCGGTGAAAACCGTTACACCACGATTTGGACGATTAAAGAAGGAAAAGCGGTAAGCCAAATTATTTATCACGATCCTGAATAAAAAAATAGCGTATTCTGGGAATACGCTACTTTTAAATATTTTCAGTTTTTTACTGTCTGTTAAATTTCAATAAAAGCAGTTTTCCTTTGTATAACTCTAATGTGTTTCCTTTTACGGTGTAGCTGTTGGCTTCATTTAAAGCATTTAGGAAATTGGTTTCGGTACTCATATTTTCGCACATCATTTTGGTAGATCCTACTTCTTTTACACTGAAATTTCCGGTAACCATATCTCCAGCAAAGGTTCCGAAATAACTGTTACATCCTGCATTTCCTGAAACTCTACCTTCTTCTATTTTTAAGGTTGGATTTTTACCTTTTACATTTTCACTTAATGACCATAGAGTTCCCAATAACGATTCCTGCGAAGTTTTGGAATTGGCGGTTGGTTGGCTTCCACACGATACAATCACTGTTGCCAATGCAAAGGTTGCGATAATCTTTTTCATTTTTATTTCAATCTTTTAATTTTAGAAAACGGAAATTTCCGTTTTTTATTTTTTACAGAATCTCGGAAACTTCATTACAAAGCCATTCCAACATTTCTTTATCTTCGGTAGTAAAAGGATCCAGCTTGTGGGAATCGATATCGATCTGTCCAATATTTTTTCCGTTTTTAAATATCGGAACTACAATTTCAGATTTGGTATCAATAGAACAGCTTAAATAATTGTCCTGAGCCTGAACATCGGGAACTACAAAAGTTTCTCCGGAAACTGCGACTTGTCCACAAATTCCTTTTCCAAAAGGGATTACGGTATGATCGGTTTCTGCCCCAACATAAGGCCCTAAAACCAATTCTTCTTTTTCGCCATTTCTAAAGTAAAAACCGGTCCAGTTGAAATGCTCCATTTCCTGATCCAGCAAATGACAGATTTTCTGTAATTTTTCTTCTTTACCAAAGGTTGGACTTTGAATAATGGTGGACAATCTTTTTTTAATTTCAGACATTTTATTTAGGTAAATTCTTTTAGTTCAACTTCATCTTTATAACCGAACATTCCGCGTTCCTTTATCATTTCCGCAACACCTTCCGGAACCTGGTTTTCCCAGCTTATTTCGTTATTTAAAATCTTTTTCAGAATATCTCTGGAATAAATTTCTGAATAATCCGGATTAAAATCTTTAATATCGATAATTCGGTTATTCAGTTTGAAGTATTTGTAAAGTTCTTTGAGGTTCGCTTCTACTTTCAGATTTTCGGAAGTCAGCATTTCGTGGGTTTCAGGATCTGTATAAGGATAAAGATACACTTTCAGTTCATGGCGGAAAAACTTACCAAAAGCTTCCAAAATCCCACCAGATAAATGTTTGTAATATTGCTCATCAAAAACCATCAGCAAATTGTTAACACCCATGGCAATACCCATTTTTTGGTTGGTATAATGTGCGAAATATTCGGTCAGTTTATAATATTCCGAGAAATTGGAAATTATTACGGTGTATCCCAGCTTTGCCAAAACATCCACCCTGTCCAAAAAATCTCTTTCGTCGATATCACCATCGGAACGCAAATTGGAAATAGTAATTTCAAAAAGAACTTCCGTGTCTTCTTCCGTACATTCTGCATCTTCCATAAACATTTTCAGTCCGCTTTCAAACATGTCGGTATTTACTAAAGTTACCGGACGGAAACTTCCACGAACCGCAAAAATATTTCTTTTGTAAAGCATATCTGCAGGAAGTTTATTTTTTCCGTCAGAATTAAAAATTACCGCTTCTGTCATCCCGTTTTTCACCAACTGCAAACTCATCAAACGGTTATCAACATACGTAAAAGCAGGCCCACTGAAATCGATCATATCAATCTCCAAATCATCTACCGAAATATCATCATAAAGCGATTCAATCAGTCTTCTGGGATTATCGTTGTAAAAATAGGCACCATAAATTAGGTTTACGCCGAGGTTTCCTAATGTTTCCTGCTGCAGAGTGGCATTGTTTTCTTTAAATTTTACGTGGATCACGATTTCGTTGTACCCTTCAAATTCGTCTCTTTGAAAACGGACACCAACCCAACCATGACCTTTTGCTGTTTTTTCAAAATTGATGGTTGTTACGGTATTGGCGTAAGAAAAAAACTTTTTTCCCGGATTATTTTCTCGGGATAAACGTTCTTCAATAAGGGAAACTTCGTAGCGAAGCATTTTCCGCAAACGGTTTTCGGTAACGTAACGGTTTTTAGCTTCTTTGCCGTAGATGGCGTCAGAAAAATCTTTATCGTAGGCAGACATTGCTTTGGCAATGGTTTGTGAGGCACCACCAGCACGAAAAAAGTGACGAACAGTTTCCTGTCCTGCTCCAATTTCTGCGAAAGTTCCGTAGATCGAAGCGTCTAAATTTATGGCTAAAGCTTTCTGTTTTGGGGTCAGTTTTTGCTTTATCAAAGACATTTTTATAATTTTTGTAAATTTACCAAAATAAATACCAACCTCGCAAATGAAGTTGAAATTTTTGGGAACCGGAACCTCACAGGGAGTTCCCGTTATTGGTTGCTCCTGTCCTGTTTGTACTTCTTCGAATCCCAAAGACCGGAGGTATCGTTCTTCCGTTATAATCACCACCGATTCCGACAAAAAAATACTGATTGACTGTGGTCCTGATTTCCGTAACCAAATGTTGGAAAATAATGAAAAAAACGCAGATGCCATTTTACTAACCCATGAACACAACGATCATGTGATTGGTTTGGACGATGTACGTCCTCTTATTTTCCGAAGTGGAATTGCGATGCCAATTTATGCTCACCAAAGAGTTTTGGAAGAGGTTAAAAACCGATTTCCTTACGCTTTTGGTTCCGAAAAATATCCCGGAGCTCCTTCTTTTAGTCTTCATGAAATAAAAGGAAATTTTACGCTTTTTGATGCTTTGGTAGAACCGGTGGAAGTGATCCATTACCAAATTCCTATCTATGGTTTTAAATTTCGAAAGGTCGCCTATATTACCGATGGAAGCGAAATCCCGGAAAAAGAGAAAGAAAAACTAAAAAACTTGGATGTTTTGGTGCTAAACTGTATTAGAAAAGAACATCCACATCCCGCTCATTTCATTTTAGAAGACATCCTAAAGCTGAATGAGGAACTGCAACCCAAAACCTTATATCTAACCCATATCAGTCATCAATTCGGTACTTTTGATGTGGAAGAACCTTTACTTCCGCCCAATATACATCTGTCTTACGATGGGTTGGAAATCAATTTTTAAAAATCTAAAAGATTATTTTTGAAAATTTAAAAAATATTCTATATTTGCAAACCCAATGACGAGCCCAGGTGGCGGAATTGGTAGACGCGCTGGTCTCAAACACCAGTTCTTAGGAGTACCGGTTCGATCCCGGTCCTGGGTACAAAAAAAATCCTCTGCTTTTGGTAGAGGATTTTTTATTTCTTACATTTTATTTATTTCCTAGTTCTTGCTTTCCTTTTGGAAACTTCCGAAAGATTTTCGTAGATCCAGTCATCCAGTTGAAGGATGTAGTGATTTCTTTGGAGCACCATTCTGCAAAGGAAAATAACGCCGGCAAAAACTACTGCTAAAAACAAACTCAACAAACCAAAACTGGTGGCTAAAGTCCAGCGTTGCTCTTCATTTAGAATAATATTCAAATTTCGGGAAACCCAATCCAGAAAAATTCTGAAATGGAAGGCACTTTCTAATAGTAAACCAATTCCTAAAACCAAAAAAGAAAGTCCCAAAATCCAGGAAATAACGTACAAAGTTCCCACCAAAAAGGTACTTCCTGAAACGGAAGGCTGATGATCCAAAATGGTTTGGAGCTCTTTAATCCTCATTAAAATAAAGGCTAATCGTTAAAAATACCGTCCAGCAAAGACGTGATCAGAGACAAAGCGATACTGAAAATCAATGCCCATCCAAAACCGTCAATCTTCATTCCGTCAATAAAATAAACGGCTAAATACACTACGGCAGCGTTAATCACCAAAGAAAAAAGACCCAGGGTAATAATGGTTAACGGCAATCCTAAAATACTTAAAACGGGTTTTACGATCAGGTTTAGGATACCCAGGATAATGGCAAAAACAATAGCTGTTGTAAAGCTGTCAATATGTACCCCACTTAGAACATAGGTAAGTCCAAAAGCGACCAGAGCGGTTATTAAAAGTCGAATGATAATTCCCATAATTTTTTATTTTAGGTAAAAATAGGAACTTCTTTTAAGTTTTGCAACCTTAGAAAAAATAAAAAACTACGGAATGTCTTGTTAAAACAACTTCTTCCGCAGTTTAGAAAAATTAAGCTTTCACGGTTTGTAATATGATGTAAAAATACCGGTTCTTATTTTATCAAACAATACCCCTTTTAGGGTATATTTCATTTTTGTAAAATATTCTCTTTGTGAGATAATCCCAATGTTTTCGCCACTTCAACTGCGCTTAAAAATGGAAGTTTTCGATACGCTATACTTTGCTTCGTTAATAAAACTGACAAACCCTTCATCAATGGACTGACTGTATTACAAGCAAACCCTTCGCATCGATTGAAGCTTTGCATAAAAAACTTTGGATATAGAAGTTTGTATTTTAGATATTAGTACCAAAAAACGCAAGGTATATGAAGAATTGGGATCACAACATATTATGTTTTATTACCTATTCCTCTTAAAATTCTCCGCCTGCTCCAGCACATTCTTATAAACCTCATCCTGCGTAATCGGCGGATAACCGAATTGGTGAAGTTTCACAATAATTTCCATTTTCAGCTGCGCTTTTATATCATCTCTGTCACTCCAATCCGGGAACTTGGCGGTGTCGTCGACAATCTTTTTGATTTCTCTGGCGAGTTCCAGCATTTTGTCTTTGTCGAATTCAAAACCGTATTGCTTGCAGACCATATCTAATATGTCGTAGAATGCTTTTTCTTCGTAATCGATGCCCAAATCTTCAAAAGAAGCCATTTCGGTACGGAGTTTTAAAATCAGGTCGAGGATTTGTTTGGAAGTATCGGCTTGGATGCCGTCATAATCCAAAATATCCAGTTCACTTCTTTCGTTGTAGTTGTTAATGATTTTCTGAAGCCTTTCAGAAAACTCGATGCCTTTTACTTTGTTGACTTTCTTGAAATCTGATATCGCCTGTTTCAGCAATCTTTCAAGGATTTTAATCTTAGTATTTGGTAATTCCAAAGCATTGATTTTGTCGAGGAACTTATCGTTGAACAAATCAATCGCGTTGACTTTGTTGTCGTCCAGTTTAAATATTTCTTCCACACCTTCTGAAACGATGGCTTCTTCTACCATCTTGCTCACTTTGGCGTTCATCTGTGCGGTATCGGGCGCTTCGCCTTTGGTCAGTTTTACAACAATTGATTTAATGGCAAAATAAAAATGAATCTCATCGGTTTCTTTTTCATTAAATATTTCTGCACTGCAAGTCAGGTTGTAGGCTGCTTTCAGTTTCTTGGTCACATCTACAAAGAACTTTTCAGATTGCTCTGTCATCAACACAACTTCAGAAGCGCGGTTCAGGCAATTTAACTGTTCAATTGGCGAACCTGTAAAATAATCTGTCGTATCGAACTGGTAGAAAAACTGTCGCAAAAGTTCCAGTTGATCTTTTACGATTATCACGGCTCTGTCAATGTCTTCAAAATCATCGGCTGCTGTTGTGTTGTTAAACATTCCCAAAGCGTGATTCAGGTTTTTCTTGATGCCGATGTAATCCACCACCAATCCTTTGTCTTTCCCTTCAAACTTTCTGTTCACACGGGAAATCGTCTGAATCAGATTATGCGTCTGCAAAGGTTTATCAATATAAATCGTATCCAAGAACGGAACATCAAAACCTGTCAGCCACATATCCACTACCACTGCTATTTTAAAGTTCGAGTGAATCTGTTTAAACTGTCTGTCCAGTTCTTTTCGGTCTTCTTTCGTTCCGAGCAGATTCCAAAGGCTTTCTTCATCATCTTTGCTTCGGGTCATTACCATTTTGATGCGCTCGATGGGCTTGATTTCTTTCTGCTCTTTATCGCTCAGATTTTCCGCAAGGCTTTTCTCATTCCATTCCGGTCTTAGCTTGATGATTTCTTTAAATAATTTATAGGCTATTTCTCGGGAAGCACAGACAAACATTACCTTTCCGGCAACCGTCGCTTTCTCCTCAATTCGTTTTTCATAATGCGTAATAAAATCCTGTGCAATAGCTTCAATTCTCCCCAGGTCGCCCAAAATCACTTCCATTCTGGCAATCGCCTTTTGGCTGGCTTCCACGTGGTATTCCGAAGCACCTTCTGCAACCGCATTTTGATAATACTTTTCAATTTCCACCACTTTAGAATGGTTTAGATTTACTTTTGCAGCACGACCTTCATAAACTAAACGAACTGTGATTTCATCTACCACTGATTCGAACATCGTGTAAGAATCTACAACAGGACCAAAAACATCCAGCGTTTTATCAATCGGTGTGCCTGTAAATCCTACATACGTTGCGTTGGGAAGTGAATCGTGCAGATATTTTGCAAAACCATATGATTTCTTCACGCCGTCTTCATCAATGCGGACTTTCAAATCCAGATTCACCTGAGAACGGTGCGCTTCATCGGAAATACAGATGATATTGGTGCGGTCGCTCAAAATCTCACTGTCTTCTGCAAATTTCTGAACAGTCGTCAGAAAAACACCACCACTTTCCCTGCCTCGTAATCTTGTGCGAAGATCGGCTCTGGATTCTATATTAATGATATTTTCATCGCCAATAAAATCTTTGGCGTTGGTAAAATCTCTTGATAACTGATCGTCCAGATCGGTACGGTCAGAAATAATAATGATCGTCGGGCTTGCCAATTGCGTAGAACGCATCAGCAGTCTGGAAAGATAAAGCATTGTGTAACTCTTTCCGCAACCTGTAGCTCCAAAATAAGTTCCGCCTTTTCCGTCGCCTTCGGGTTTGCGGTGTTTTTGGATATTGCTAAACAGTTTGTTGGCAGCATAATACTGCGGATATCGGCACAATATCTTTTCTTCTTTTTTAGTCGTATCCGGAAACCAGATGAAGTGATAAAGGATATCACAAAGCCTTTGCTTGTTCAGCATTCCGTGGACAATGGATGTGGCGGTATGAATGCCCGTTAATGCTGTTTTTTCTTCGCCAGTAATTTTATGCCATCCGTAGAAAAAATCGTAAGGCGCAAACAAAGAACCCGCTTTGTTGTTCACGCCATCGCTGATGATGCAGAACGCATTGTATTTCATCAGTTCCGGAATATCTCTTCGGTAGCGGATGCTCAGTTGTTTGTAAGCATCATAGATGGTAATCTCTTCTTCTATAGTTGTTTTAAACTCAAAAACTACCACTGGAATCCCGTTGATGTACAAAATCAAATCCGGAATGCGCAGTTCTTTTCCCTGAATCTCCAGCTGGTTCACAATTTTAAACCGATTGGTTTCCAAAATATTGGCTGAATCAATATCGATGTAGCGAATATGCAAATCTTTTTTAGAAGGATTGTTTCTCTTAAAAATCAGACCGTCTGCCAATAATTTCCCAATGTATTTATTGCTGTCATACAGATTGGAAGCCGGTTGATATGCCAACTCATTGATAAGGGTTTCCAATTCTATGGTTTCCAAATCTGGATAACGAGACAGCAGAAAATCACTCAGATCTTCCCGAATGAGAATCTCTTGGTTGGATGCCCGAACTACATCTTTGCCATTCACGTACGCATAGCCTTCCTCTTTCAGAAGATGGATGAATGATTTTTCTAATTGGGATTCGGTGTATTTCATAATAATTAATTTAAATTATTGATTTACAATTATTTTTAAATCAATATTTGCTACTTCTTTTAAATAATTTGCGGTTACACCAAGCAAAGTCATTATAGATTCTGAAGTATTTTGTTTTGATAGACTTGGTTGTACAATGAATACCTCAAAATTCATCGGTTTTTTATTTTTTGCAATAGCCAGGAATCTTTCTATATCAGCTCTAGTTCCTTTTTCAATTCTACTTCGCTCATGTCCATTTCTAACTTTAGCTTCCCTTTTTAATAAATGTTGAAAGAATTCAAAACCACTCTTATGCTTCCAATGAATTGATTTCTGAGCCTGCCCACACACTTCGTAAAAATTATCCACTCTTGTGTTGACTAGACCATCTTTTGCAAATTTCAAATGGTAAAACTGTACTTTAATTTCATTATCATATTCTTTTATAGTAATAATATCTGCAATTTCCCCCGAGTAATCATCATCATAAACAATATCAAAATCTTGAGCTACTAGATCTTGTATAACTTTATATTGAATCGAATCTGTTTTTAATGGATGAATTCCCTGCGCCTCTTTTCTTAAATCTATACCATCCCAATTCCAATCAATTAATCTTTCTGTTGGATATGGTTGAATAAGTTGTTTTAATTGAATATATTCATTTCCTTGAAGTGCTGATCCATCTGCGAACCATATAATTGGTGGAAATTGATTGAAATACTCAAGAAGGGTAAACGTTTTTGACGCAATCTTCACTTCGCTTTGAGCGACATCTAACTTGATAATTCTAAAGTTTGGATAATTGCTTCCATCATTATTAGTATCTGTAAATAATTCTTTTCTAAATTTTGCAGAACCATTGGGTGAAACAACTTGAAAATCAATAATTCCGTGATCGTTTTGATTTATTATCTCAATTGTACAATAAGCAGAATTAAAAATACCATTGATAGTTATTTCTATTTTTGATTCAGGAAAATTATAGAAATTATCATCCCAATCAATATATGTTGGATACAGATGAGGAACTTCAGTAATAACCTCTGGAATCAAAGTCTCACGTAAAACTTGATTTGGATCAATATCTTCGTCAATTAACTTTTTTCCTAAATTATCACACCAGTTTATAAAATCTTTAAGGTCTCCTCTCATATAACTCCAAATTCTCCCTTTGTAAGAACAACCAAGAGTAATCTTCTCTCCATCTTCGAAGCCCGAACCAAATACAAATGCTTTCTCGCCTCTTTGTTGTTCGGCTAAAGAAAGAGCATCTTGAATATCTGTTCCTACACGCATTGTAAACCTTATTTTCCTATTTAAAAACTCCTTCAATCCTACATTTTGTAGTGATACACGATTTACATCGTAGAAGCTTCGGTATACTAATAGCTTGTGAATTAATTCAGATCTATCATCTAAGACAGCTTTGGCAAGCTCAGGATATAGGCTAGATTTGTCAGAACTATGAATGAAAAGAAGATTATTTTCTTCATTGTAGTATAATATTGTAAGCCTCCAATCTAAACCGAAAACTTCTTTATAATTTACCCATTCAACTTCAGATTTTGACGCAGTAATAATCACTACAGTGTTTTCAGCTGGGTTATAATCATCAAATTTATACTCTAATTCATCATAGCCATTAATACCTTTTTTAAAATTTAATAAATCAAAAGAATTATCTGGATTTAGATTTTTGTAAACAACGGTACTTAGAGCAAACTTAATATTTTGAAAAGGAATTTTAGAATTATCCAAATGTTGAAAACCATTTATAAATTCATCAAAATCTATTTGTTCATCAATCTGATCAGAGCTTAGTCTTGATAATAAAGTATTCCAATCCGAATCTTGAGCGTATAAATCACTCAATTCGTTTTCTGTTTCAGAATCTGCCAAATTTGCAATGAAAGTTGCATTGCCTAACTCATCATCTATTGAAGTTCTTGTAAATCTTCCAGCAAATTGCAAAGTAATTGGTAAGCTTTTTCTAATATCATGAAACGCTGCAATTTTTAGTTGTGGTAAATCAAAACCTTCTCCCAACATATTTACAGCAACTATGATTCTATGTTCACCATTAATTATATTTTGTAAAATTTCATTTTTACCTGCTACCGACGAATGTATCAATATTGGTTTTAAATCTTCATATTCTTCATAGTATTTAAACACTTCTGCGGCTTTTACAGTATTTACACATCTGGCCATTAAAATATGGTTAAATCCATTTGCTAGATCTTCCCGAAGTTTTTCAACTGCTTTTTGTGCAATTAATTTGTGACCTTTATTTAGATCATACTCTCTTATTGGTAAAAAATTAATTGGTTTAAAGTAGCCTTGTTCTTGAGCCCTTTTTAAACTAAAATTAAAAATTACTTTTCCTTCTATTCGCTTTTGGTCATTACGGAAAGGGGTTGCGGTAAATTGCAAAATTTTCTTATTATCAAAAGCTTTTCTAACACGCTTCCATGAATTTGCCTCAACATGATGTGCTTCATCAATTAAAACATTTGAAATATTATCATTTAAAGTAGCTAATACGCTGGGTTGAAAATTTGACAAAATATTCATTGTTGTTACAATAACATTTGACTTTTCGATAAATTCAAGTAAATCTTCGTTGCTTTGAAAACTTTGATATATAATTCCAACTTTAGGATTAATAACACTTGGATTAATAATTCCAAATTGTTTTAACAAACCTAGTTTTAAAAATTTATTTGAAATCTGAGTTCTTAATGCATCTGAGGGAACGGTTATAATTATTTTATCTAATTTACCCGCAATTAAGGTAGATAACATTGTTTCAGTTTTACCTGTACCAGTAGGCATCACAATAGTTCCAATCTCTTCAGAGACTTTCAAATGACTTAAAATTGAATAAAGTGCAGCAATTTGAGGTTCCCGTAAACCATTTATGTTAGCATCTAAATTTTCCTCTAAAAAATTAAAGTTCCTTGTCCAGGAGGTTACAATCTCTGAATTAGAGTATTCTCTTTTCAAAGGGTGCTTCAACCATCTCTTCAAAACAATTTCTCCTTCCACCTCTAAATTTTGATCTGTTGGCTTCTTATTGGAAAGAATTATGAATTCAAAATTAGGCGATTGAAAATCTTTATTAGATGTAATACAAATTGGAGCTCCATCAACTATAACAACAACATAACCTCTGTAGCTATTTTGAAAAAAATAATCTACATAAGCTTTCTCTAAAATAATTTGTTCAACAATATTTTTTACACCTACTTTATTAAAATAGGATAATCTTAATTCAGGAAGTAAAATTTTAGCCATATGTAGTTTTTATAGTTATCAGTTTTAGTTTTTTTTATTAAACACTCACTTCCTCCCCAACCGACAACCGAGACAACAACAAACTTTGTAGTTGCGTAAATTTTTGGCTTTGCCTTTTTATTGTTGAGTAATAATCAGTTATATGATAGGTAATATTAGAAAAACTTTCCATTATTTCATCAAAAGGTTTTAATATTTCAATTGTTTCAAATTGTGACTTACTCAACATTGGCATTGTTGAACCACCAACTGCAATACTTTTTAATTCTTCTCTAATCTCATTTAATTTATAATAAAGAAACTCAGAATAGTAATCTTTACTAGAAACTATGCTGTTGATTTGCTGGTTAGTAATACATTGTTCTACATTCAGAGAAACTTTACCCATATCTGATCCAATACAAGTTACTAATACAGATTTCTTTGGATTGATTTTATTGAAAAGTCTATCTCTTCCAATTAATGATAACTTTCTTGAAGAATCTATAATAGTCTTATTTCCAACAAAATCACTTGGAGTAATAAATTGAAACTCGTTCCCAAAATCTTCTGGATTAGAACTTGATGGAGTTTTTCCCGTAATCACATTACCTAAACTTTTCAAACTCTTCACTTCCCACCCCTCCGGAATTTCCTTTCCAAGTTCTTCATTCCAAACCATTTTACCGCCAGTAGATTTATAAGGTTGTCCTTCATGGTTCGGAAACTCAAAATCCACAAACCAATGTTTATACAAAGCTTGCGCAGCTGCTTCCAACTTTTCGCAAATCTGCTCGTTTACTTTTATTTTGTTGGCGACACTTTCGTATTGCGCAACGATCTGTCGCTGTTTTTCAATAGGTGGAATTGGTACTTCAACATCACACATTTCTTCAAAATCGAACACTTCTCTTGCGCTACCGTGGGAATAATATCTTGCATACCTGTCAAACTCACTTCTTTTAAACCACATTTCGAGATATTCAGGCAACAAGCCTTCTGTTGTCCTAAATGTGGGATATATAGAAGATACCAATATGGGTTTCACTATCTTATTTAGTGCTACCGGAATTTTATCACCCATTCTCGCTGTATTTGGATTAAATGCAAAACATCCATTATAAACAATTTTATAACCTTTTGGAGATACATTCACTAAATTGGCTTTTGTCTTAACGAATTCTTTTGAAATGGAAGAAATTCCTTTAATGTCATCCAGATTCAAATTATGTTCATCTGAATTTCTCGTATCAAAAAATTTTATATAATCTCCCAGCCTTTTATAACTCATATCCTAAGCTTTTAAAAACATGAGCAACTTCTTTTTTCAATTGGCTTTCCTGCTGAAACAAATCTTTCAAATCAGTCCGTAAACTTTGCATCTGCTCATCAAAATCCAGACTTTCATCACGGTTGACAAATTCAATATATTTGCTCGGCACCAGTGAATAGTCTTTTTTACGGATCTCTTCCAGACTGGCACTGTAAGAATATTCAGGAATATCCTCATAGGTGTCTTTCCAGTTTTGCTGTTGCCAGTTGTGGTAATGAGTCGCTATTTCAGTAATTTCTTCCTCACCAAACTGAATAAATTTCTTTTCAAACGGTTCGCCTCTCTGCCTTAGATCCATAAACAGAATTTCGCCTTTTCGGTTACGGTAATTTTTAATGCCGTCGTTCACTTCAAAAGTTCTTTCGTTTTTATTGCGGTTCAGAATCCAAAGCGTCACCGAAATATCGGTGGAATAAAACATTGCTCTTGGTAAAATCACAATCGCTTCCACCAAATCATTTTCAATAATCTGCTTGCGAATTTTATATTCTTCGCCACCACCGCTCAGTGCCCCGTTGGCCAAAATAAATCCTGCCACGCCATTCTGAGAAAGCTTGGAGATCATATTCAGAATCCACGCATAGTTGGCGTTGGATTTCGGTGGTACTTCATAACCTGCCCACCTTGGGTCGTTGGTCAGTTCGTTTTCCGCACGCCAGTCCTTTAAATTAAAAGGCGGGTTCGCCATAATGTAGTCGGCTTTCAGGTCTTTGTGCTGGTCGTCACCAAAAGTATCTGCCGCTTTATTTCCCAGATTAGAAGAGATCCCACGTATAGCCAGGTTCATCTTGGCCAGTTTATAGGTGGTATTGGTGAGCTCCTGACCGTAGATGGAAATGTCTTTTTTGTTTCCTTTATGCTTTTCGATAAACTTCAGCGACTGTACAAACATCCCACCCGAACCACAGGAAGGATCATAGATTTTTCCTTTATAAGGCTCTATCATTTCAGCGATGAGGTTCACGATAGACTTGGGTGTATAAAATTCACCTTTTCCTTTTCCTTCGGCAATGGCAAATTTGCTCAGGAAATATTCGTACACACGCCCCACAATGTCGTGGGCTTCGTCGCGTAGCGTATCGATATTGTTGATGGTATCCAGCAAAGCCGAAAACTTAGACTGATCCAATCCAAGACGGGAAAAATAATTATCGGGCAGAGCACCTTCCAGAGATTTGTTGGTACGCTCAATGGTTTTCAGGGCAGAATCTACAATCAATGTAATATTTTCCTGCTTAGTGTTTTCCATAATGAAAGTCCACCGCGATTCTTCGGGCAGGTAAAATACATTTTCCGCCTGATAGAACTCGGGAATATCAAGAAAAGCTTCTTTGTGTTCGTTGATGAGTTCCTGTCTTCGTCTCAAAAATTTGTCATTTGCAAATTTGAGGAAGATCAAACTTAACACCACGTGTTTGTATTCGGAAGGCTCTACAGAACCTCTTAATTTATTGGCAGAATCCCAAAGGATTTCTTCGGTACTTTTTGTTTTTGCAGCTGTTTTCGTTGCCATAATATCCTTTGCTGTTATCTCTATGTGTATATCTTTTTATTTTTTATAATCCTCCCATAGCTCCACCCACTCCTCAAAATAAGCCCGCAGCATATCTCTCGTCTCAAAATAATGAGCAACAGAGTCGTTCGCAAAAGATTTCATTTCAAGATTCCCAGTCTCTTCATTCAGAACAGAAACAATAATATGGTTAAATTCAAAAATAAGGTTGCCACCATGTGTCAGATAATCTGTTTTGATGGCTTTGAGTTGAGAAAAATCGATGGCAATACCGCCGTGGTGGGTGATCATGGTGTTTTTTTTAATTAACTCTCAAAGATAACCAAAGAAGAAGAATTTAGGAAATTTTAAAGAAAATCCTTTTTATAATATCGATTGTTTTTCTATATACGCAGAGTCTGTAATTGCTCTTGCCTTCGGTTGAAGCATTGTTTTGATGACTGAGGCACTTTTTCGGTGACAAAGGTTGTTGAGCCTGCCGAAACACCGAAGTCACCATTATAGTAGTTTTATGTCTTCGTAAGAGGTCGCTTCGAGAGCCTCAGCGACCAAATTGGTCTTTTTCTTTTTCTTTATTTCTCAGATCTCGATACGCAAGAGCATGGTGACTGCACTTCGACTTCGCTCAGTGCCCGAGAATATTCAATATTTTTAAGAAAATCGGTGGCTGAGCGTAGCCGAAGCCACAGGTGATTTCGGCTACGCTCAATCACCTTGACTTTCATTTGATTGATTAATGAAATTCTTAAAATGCGTTTAATTCATGCATTCTGCTGCTTTTTTTAATTCTTCATCCCATCCATTCATCAAAGCCTCTTTCTTTTTTCTGCTCCAACCTTGGATTTGTTTTTCGCGATAGAACGCTTTGTCGATACGGTCGTATTCTTCGTAATACAGTAGTTTTACAGGCAACCGTTTTCGGGTATGGTTCGCTCCTTTCCCATTTTGATGTTGTTGCAAACGCAATTCTAAATGCGTGGTGCTTCCGGTGTAATAACTCCCATCGCAACATTCCAGAATGTACATATAGCCTTTCATGATTGATGTTTTTGTTTTAATAAAGTTATACAATTTTCTTATTTGTTAGAAACTCGGTGACTGAAGAACTATCTCGGTGCCTGAGACCCTTGAGTCGGTGATTGAAGTTCACTGAGCCTGCCAAAGTGTCGAAATCACCGTTATGGTGATTTCGACTACGCTCAATCACCATTTTTTTCTTTCAATTGACAATCTCAGTGACTGAGCAAATTCTTTTCCGGTGGCTGAGCGGAGCCTTTTCCGGTGGCTGAGCGGAGCCGAAGCCACTTCTTACAAAGTACTACCCGGTGACTGAGGCACTCGAATCCACCATTATGAAAAACCTCAGCCACCGATTTCCTCCCACTCTCCTCCCACTCTCCTCCCAGTCACCTTCGGTAAAATGGACTTTTACCAAAAGAAACTGCCACCTGTCTCGAAGAACTCTCGAAGGAAACAAGAACAGGTAAGGACAGATGTGGACAATTGTGGACATTGGCGGACAATACCGGACAGGGTATTGCAGGAAGCAAAAAGCCGTTCTACCTTCGTTCTACTAATTCACTAAAAAATAAAATTATGGCAACAATTACAAAAGGAATCCTGGGAGGATTCAGCGGTACAGTGGGTACCGTAGTAGGTGCAAACTGGAGAGGTAAAGACGTGATCCGAAGCCGTCCAAAACCTTCTTCAAAATTACCGTCGGACAAACAGCTGATGCAACAGGCAAAGTTTAAACTGGCTACCCAATTTCTGCAGCCGATAAAAGGCATCCTGAATCTCTATTTCGGCAGTGATAGCGGTGCCCGTTCCCGAGCCAATATTGCGGTATCCTACACCATTAAAGAAGCGGTGATCATCACCGGTGGTCTGCCGGAAATAGAATTCAGTAAAGTACTGATTACCAAAGGAGATTTAGCCGGTTTCCAAAATCTGACGGTTACCCCAAAAACCGGTGCCGAACTGGAGTTCAACTGGGACGACAATTCGCTGCAAGGGAATGCCTCTGCCACAGACAAATTTGCCGTGGTAATTTACTGTGCCTCTCTGAACGAGTTTTACCCCTTTGAAACCAATTCCTTACGCCCCGATGGAAACGTATCGGTAACGCTTCCAGTTTATACCGTAGGGGAAAGTGTGGAAATATACGCCTACTTCCACAACGAGAAGCAAACTTTGGCGTGTAACTCCGTAGCCATGGGCAGCCAAATCCTGATTTAACGAGAACCACCCTACCTAAGGGTGGTTTTTTTAGACCTAGATTATGGTAAACTCATCTAAGGTCAATCAACGGTGGACTGCGGTAACGGTTTTTCAAAATTTTGGAAAAAAGCCAAAGGGTAATAATATTTCTTACCAATATGCACAAAAGGGATTTTTTTCGCTTTCCGCATTCTGTAAATGGTTTTGTCCGAAACATGAAGCAGATTCCGAAGATCGGTGTTATCGATAAGCTGGCGGGTGTTTTGTTTTTCGTTCAACTCTAAAAGTGCAGCTAACAATTCTTGAAGAGCCGAGAGCCCCTCATTCATTTTTTGAGTATTCATGACCTTTGTTTTTTGTTTCTCAAAGTTCGGATATCTCTAAAAATTAAAAAAGAGACAAAATCCTTTTCTTGCTTTTTGTGGATAAGTTTTTTACAAAAAAAAGGGGATTAACGCTACGTAACCCCATGAACATTAGATTTTTATCTTTATTTTTCCATCGAAAAAGTTATTCACACTCCAAATATCGAAAACCGCTTTAGCGGACCCTTCTGAAACTCATACTTTTCCCTAGCAGACGCATTTTCCAATAGCCACGAACCTTCAGTAAGCCTTTTTCCAGCCACGCTACAGAACTCCAGGTTCTACCGGAAGAAGCATCGTAAATTTTTCCATTTTGCCATTCTTTATCTTCCGGATTATAGACCAAGCCCGATAAAATTTCCATACCAATAATTTTACGGTGCCGTAATTTTGGGTTGGGGTTAGAACTGTCCTCATGTTCATGAATGGGTTTCTTACAACCTTCAATTTCGTTAAACCACAAAACTTTTGCGCGATAATCCTTACCGGATTTGAAGACTTCTACCAACACTCTTTTTTCCAAATCCATCCATTTACCAATAACGTCGTCGGGGTGGTTTTGAGCGTAAAAACTGAGGGAGAAAAAGGAGAGAATAAAAATAAAAAATGTCTGCATGGTTCAAAAATAGAAGCTAACAAAAAAAATTTCCTTACATTTTTTTGAAGGAAATTTATAGAATGTTAAAAAAAGTCGTGTTTATTTTTTCGGTAAAACCGGCGCACGCATTTTATACTGGTAGCTGTGAAGCGTTTTTAAAAAATTCTCGATGTCCACCAAATCTTCTTCCTCCAAATTGAGGGTGGTAAGCATTTGGGATTTATGGGGGGCTAAAATACTGTCGCGGTGTCTTTTTTCATCAGGCATTCCTGCATTATATAAATTCAGAATGCCACGGATATTAGGGAAAAGTCCGTTGTGCATATAGGGTGCAGTTTCCGAGATTTCGCGAAGCGTGGAAGTTTTGAACTTGCCTACGTCTTCAGGCTTTTTAGTAATATTATATAATCCTAAATCTTCATACTCTCTTCCAAAATAGGTTAAACCCACATTGTGGAATTTTTGATCGGAAAAATAAGGGGTGTTATGACAGTTGATACAGTTGGCCTTGGTACGGAACAAATGCAGCCCACGAACTTCAGAATCCGTAAACTGTTTTTTATCGCCGGACACAAATTTGTCGAATTTGGATTTTGGACTGATCAAGGTTCTTTCAAAAGTAGCAATAGCTTTGGTAATACGCTCTTCCGTTACTTTTTTGTCTCCATACGCTTTCTCGAAATAAGTTCGGTACCCTTTAATCTTCGCAATCTTGCGCACCGCTAAACGGGAATGCATGTTCATTTCCAAAGGATTCTCAATCGGCATTTTGGCTTGCTGTTCCAAGGTCTTGGCTCTTCCGTCCCAAAATAAAGATTTGGCAAAAGCCACATTCAGCACCGTTGGGGAATTTCGGCTTCCGGTTTGTCTGTCGTGTCCATACGGAACTCTTCTTCCGTCTGCCCAACCCAATTCCGGATCGTGGCAATTGGCACAGGAAATTTGTCCGGAACCTGATAAACGGGGATCAAAAAACAACAATTTTCCCAGTTCTTCTTTTTCCAAAGAATAAGGATTGTCTTTGGGAAAAGTAGGAATCGGCAAAGGACCAATATCCTGAAAACCTTCACGGGCTTCATCAAACAAATGAGCTTCCGGCCATTTGGAAATATCTCCGCTTCCATATAAATCGCGCAGCTCTACGGGCGCATATCCTTTAGGATTATTGCTGAAATCCGTAAAAGAATATACCAAAGCCATGGCTAAAATAACGGAAAGGAAATACTTCATGCTTTTCTAATAAAAAAACGTAATTCCGGTTTGGAAATAAACGTTGGGGTTTCGGTAATATTGGTTGGGCACCTCATCACTTTGATGGGCAAAAACCGCCCCAAATTTAGAAAATATTTTCCAAGAGGTATTTTTCATGAAACGGTCGCTGAAAGAAATTTCGGCAGAAACCCCTGTTTTGGAAGTAGAATCATAATAATGATCCGGCAAAATAACCCGGTCATAAAAAGTAGAACTGGAACTTACATGTGTAAATGCCAAGTCCGCCTGCAAAGGGAAATAATGATTAACTCCAATAGCGGCATTCAGGTTTTGATTATTATTTTTATACAGTTCACTTTGGAACTGCAACCCTAAATCTAAGGTCTGCACTTTTTTATCGCTAACACCCAATAAATCCTGAGCCCGGAAATCATTCACTTCACTTTTCAGTTTTAAGCCATAATATTTTCCGGAAATACCTTGTTTCAGATAAGTAAAATTGGCAAAATAGTAATCCCATGTTTTACGGAAATTCTGTCCCTGTTCCACAATATTATAGTTATCACCGGTAAGAATTTTAGCACCAAAGTCGGATAAAATTTTAGCATTTTCGGAATGATAAATCAAGGAACCAAAAACTTCGTGGAATATTTCACGGTATTTCATATATTCCAAATCCTGATCAATATATACCTGATTATAAGCTGATCTGGTATAAATATTTTCCATGGTTTTGGAGTAGGCATAATTCAAATTGAAATGCAGTTTATCATTTTGAAAACGATAACCTCCCCCTATATTTCTTAAAACTGTGCTGTACAAAAATTCGAAGTAAGAAGGGAAATTCACAATTCTACCGTACCCATTGGAAAATCGGATAAAATTTTCAGGATTGGAAGGCGTATTCACCAGTTCATTCACCGCCATTACGTCATTATTATCGGTTTTTCTTCCATAGCCTGCAAAAGCAGAAAGCTGATGTTTTCCGAAAGTAAATCCGGCAAATAATTTACCGGTATAATCCGCCGTTTTTATTTCCGGACGCGGATCTGTTTTACGGAAGCTGCTTTGGTTCAAATAATCTACCAATGCACCCACCGTAAAATTAGAAAAATCATACGTTGCTCCTCCTTTTATCCGGTATTTCTGTATTTCCCAATTGGAAGCTTTAGGAACAAAAAGATAATTGGGATTCATGACAAAATCTTCATCCGATCTTCCACTGTAAAGGGTAAATCCAAGGTTTTTTTCCTGAATAAAATCGTAATCGAAACTGCCAAAAAGTTTTAGATTTTTTGAAAAATGATAGTAACCTTTAGTTTGAAAGCCAATATCATTAGTATTTTCTGCGGTTTGTGTGCGTTTTACCTGTAAATTATGGGAACTAAAATCCAGCGTTACCGCAGTGTAATCTTTTAACAGCGTTTTATTTTGCTGTACCGGATTTTTCCAAAGCTGCGCTTCCAATCCTTCAAAATAAGGATGCTCCGGCACAAAAACACTGTCTGAAACCTGACTGTAGGATAAAATGGATAAGGTGGCGAACAAACCGCAAAAAATATTTTTCATAAGATCATTATGGAGCGAAACCGTAAGGATTCGCTTTGCTAAGTTTTACAAAATCGGAAGCCGTATTATTAGTGTCTTCTAAAATTTTTCATCCGTTAGATAAGGTGGTTTTCACTTTTCTGATCACGGATTGCGAGTTGAAAGCCGCATCCGTATTAATAGAAGAAGCATCAATTTGTCCCTGTAACATTTTTGGTCTTTGCGAGTTTGGGTTGTAATGCTGCAACTCTACCCCATCAATAATTACGGAATTCGGAATTTGCTTATAAAAACTGGTATTGGTTCCAATAACGGAAACCGTAGGATCTGAATAATCACCGAAAGTATCAAAATTATCTGCACGGAAAATCACAAAACTGTCACGTCCTAAAGTATCCAAAATCATATCTTTATTTCCATTGTAATAACCTACTCTACCCCAGAAAGCAATTTGTAAGTCCTGAACCGCAGGATTCTGAATATCGGTATTGAAAGTTGTAAGTCCGATACTTTGACGGAAATCGCCTAAGAAAGCTTCGAAGTTGGCATTGCTCAAATCAATCGTTAAAGCCGGATTCTGCACATTAATTGGATTTCCTGAATTATCCAAAAGCGGTGCAGTATGATTGACTGCGGATTGTGCAATAACAATGCTTGCTCCCGGCTGAATTGGATATTGGGTTCCGGTTCCAGAAATTCTAAAAACGTAATCTGCATATACATAATCGGTATTGGCTGCGCTTCCCATCGTCATTCCCAAAGATTTGGACCAGTCGAACTGACCGTTTGCTTGCGAAGTAGCGTTTACCGTAGTGTTGGTTTTACCATACAACTGTGCGATATATAAACCATCTGCATAAATAACTTCATTAGAATTATTGAAAATTTCAATAAACTGATCTCTTAAATTAGCTCCCTGTGTAGCATGGGATCCTGCATAATAGATTTGCTTAATCACCAAATCGCCTACTCTTGAAGATTTTAAAACAACCACGGTAGAATTAACATTGGCATTAATAGTTGCGTTTTCCTGAGTTCCGTTAAAAGCGACTTCCTGAGAAGGAGAAGGAAATCCGAAAGTGGAAAGAAAATCCGCCTGGTTCATGGTTCTGGAAACCAGAATATTGTAATTTCCCGGAATAACATTAGCAAAATTAGCATCTCCGTTAGCATCTGTAGTTTGTGTGTAAACATCTCCGGTGCTGGTATTCGTAAGCGTAACCGAAACTCCTGAACTGGGTTTGTTTTCGAAACTTTCATCGTATTTCGTCTGAACTTTAAAACTTACAGGTTGCAATGTGTTATTTCCATTTCCAAAATCGTCATCTCTACATCCGATAATGACAAAAAGCATCAAAAAAAAGACAATAAACTTTTTCATAAAAAGATATTAAATAACCTGAGTTCGGGTTAAGCGAAGTTCAAAAATAATTGACCGTCATTTACTTTTTTCAAGTTGAGTGACGGTTTTTTTGGAAAGAAACAATAGGCTGTTAATCCTCCCAAAATATTGATCAT
>Ga0209369_1000365_pt1 | contig 72765 bp, 69 predicted proteins | sample EBPBio142010_DNA_FD_185865 | JGI IMG/M metagenome (GOLD analysis project Ga0209369, IMG submission 185865) | Wastewater treatment Type I Accumulibacter community from EBPR Bioreactor in Madison, WI, USA - Reactor 1_10/4/2010_ DNA (SPAdes)... | ecosystem: Engineered > Bioreactor > EBPR >...
TGGACAGGCTGCCTGCCCTGCGCTAGCCAAAGGGCCATGAGCATCAACAAGCAAAGCGACGTCGCCGCCAATATCCAGATCGGGCCCACCGATCAGGGCATGGTGCGCATCTATGTCGAGGCCGAGGGCGGGGTCGACCTGCCGCTGGATTTCGATCCCGAGGAAGCCGAGGAAATCGCCGACGAATTGCGCGCGGCGGCCGAGGCGGCCCGGGCCATGGCCGAAACGCGCGGCAAGCGGCGTTAGGCCGCCCCCCTAGAGCAAGTCCGACATCGGATCGCGCAGCGCCTGCAGGGCGCGGGCGGCGCAGCGGGCGAAGCTTTGCGTCACCGCCTTGCGCCTTGCGCCAGCCAGCGGCGTTTCCGGCGCCATGCGCAGGATTTCGGCATCATAGGCATCGGCCAGGATCAGCCCGGTATCGGGCGGAAGCAGATCGACCGGGAAATCCGCATCCACCGCCCAGAAAAAGCGGTCGCAATAGTCGAGATAGCCCTGCCATTTGCGGTCCGACAGGTAATCGGCCCGGCCCGACTTGCATTCGACCACCCACAATTCGCCCTTCGGACCCAGCGCCATGAGATCGACGCGCAGGCCGGTGGCCAGCACCATTTCCGGCACCGTGACGAAGCCGTGGCCAGCCAGCGCCCGCGCCACGCCGCGCGCAAGGCGCTGGCCGGGCATCGGGGGCAGAAGGTCAAGCGGCTGATCCATGGCCGCAAACATGAACCAAAAGTGAACATCTGTCCAGATGTCCCGGCTGGCAGCAGCGCGCTTGCGGCGGGGGCGGCTGCGCCCTACATAGAAACCCGGCGGGTGCTGCTCTTCGCGTGTTGGGGTCTTTTTTCCAGTGGCCGATAAGCAAGCGAACGGGGGCTGGCTCTGCCCGGATCCTGGTCCGGGTATCTGGCGCCCACCTGAGACCTCTGGCTCTCGGGAAACCATGTCCCCCACGGCCGCTGCGGGCCCGCCACCTTTCCCCACCAAAGCGAACGGGGCAGGATTTCCCCCTGCCCCGCTGCCACCGGTACCGTCTTCGGTCAGAAGCCGAAGACCATCGACACGCCAAGCTTGTTGTCGGTCTTGATCGCCCGGCTGTCATTGTACTCGGTCAGATAGCTGACCCGGGTCGAGATCGCGTCGGTGATCTTGAAGTTCACGCCCAGGTCGTTGTTGGCCCGGAAGGCCGAGTCCGAGTTCAGAAGGTCGGTGTCATTGGTCAGGAACACCGTGTCGCTGAACTTGTAGTAAAGCCGCGACGAGGCGATGGCGGCGGCCTCGGTCGTCGAGGAATTGTCGCCATACTCCAGATAGCTGACGCCCAGACCGGCCTGGACGCGCCAGGTCATGTCGGGGGTGTTCACCACCCGGTAGCCAGGGCCGACGCCCAGGAAGGCATCGCGCTTGACTTTGTCGCCCAGGGTCAGGCCATCGGCCATCTCTTGCGCGGTCAACTGGTCGGCCAGGCCATCCATCTGCACACGGCCCAGCACGAAGCCATAGAAGCGGTCGTTGAAATAGTAGTTGCCGTCATAGACCGCGAAGATGTCTTCCTTGGTGCTGCTGCCTTCGGATTCCGAGAAGTCGATCGCCGCGCCAAGGGTCTGGACGAAGGCGCCCGAAACGTTGTGCAGGCGCAGGCCCAGGCTGAAATCCTGCGAGTCATTGTTGCCGGTCTTGCCGGAATAGCCCAGCGCCGCGCTGCCCGAGAAGCCCTGCCGCTGGTCGGGATTGCCGAAGCGGCTGGCGTCTTCGGCGCGGGCCATATCTTCATTCACATCCTGCTCGATGTCGTCGATGCGGTCATCGAGCGCGTCGATGCCGACGATGCCGTCCTGTGCCAGCGACGGGGTCGCAAGCGCCACAACGAGGGTCGATGCCGATGCGAGAAGCTTGACGTATTTCATCCGCATGTCCTTTGATCCTTGCCCGGACGGCCCATCCGCCCGGTCGATGAGGGCAAGATAGGCCGGGCGGGAAAAACCGGAACATTCAGGAAACTCGAGGCTGAGACGAGCATTATTCATGGCCCCGGGCCTTGAAGCCGAGCAAGAGGGGCGGCAGCACCGAATCGACGGATTAATGTCTATGAAATCATAATCTTGGCGCCAGCGTGTACAGCGACCGCAGGCCTTCAGAACTGGTCAAGCAAGTCTGCCGCCTCATCCTCGGCCCGGGCGACCACGGAAACCAGTGTCTCGCGCGCCACAAGGGCCAGGTCATTTTCCAGATCTTCGCGCCAGATCGACCAAGCGGGATGGGCATAGGTGGGCGCGTCCACGACCAGATGCAGACTGCCCGTCTCGACGGCGGACCGGACATAGCGGGCGGGCAGGTAAGTCGCGACCTCACGGCTGCGGATGTAAAGCCCGGCCAGGGCGCCCAACCCCATGGTCACCGGCTTGGCCCGCAGGCCCGGCAGCGCCTCGTCATGAAAGCGCAGGAAGTCAGGGCCCCAATCGGCCAGGACATAGCGCCCCTGCAGATCTTCCAGCCGAGCCCCTTGCCAGGGCGAGACCATGACAAGTTGATCCTCGATCAGCCGTTCGGCGCGCAATCCGGGCCGGTTGATCGGCGCATAGCTGAGCACGACCTGCGCCGCGCCCGACAGCACCATCTGCGCCAGCCCCTCGGCTGCTGCCATCTCGGCCCGCAGCGTCAGATCGGGGCGGGCGGCGTGCAGCGCATCCATCCAGCGAAAGCCCAGCCGCGGCCAAAGCGAGGCCTGGGCACCGATGGTCAGGCTGCGGGTCACGCTTTCGGCCTGGGTGACGCTGCGGCGGGCCTGTTCCCAATTCGCCAATATGGTCAGGGCATGGCTGCGGAATTCGCGTCCCGCCGGGGTCAGCGACACGCCATCCTTGGCCCGCAGGAACAGCGGGCGGCCCAGCTGGTCCTCAAGCCGCTGGATGCGCAGCGAGACGGCGGATTGCGTGACGAACAAGCGTTCAGAGGCGGCAGCGAAAGACCCCGAGGCGGCCACCTCGACGAAGCTGCGGATCAGTTGCAGGTCCATGGCGCATCCTTTCGCCGAATCAGGGACTTGCGATCTAGCGCCGGGGATAGGGCCACGAAAGCCAGGGTGTCGCGCGACGGGGGAGCGCCGCCGATCAGGCGGCGATCCGATCACGAAACTGCACCTGGGCAGCGACAGGTTTGAAGTCTGGCGTGAGCGGCCTAGCGGCGGCGGGTCGCGCCGCTGCGGGCGTGAGTTTCGGCGCGCACAGGCAGGGGCATCAGATGCTGGCGCAAGCCGCCGCGCGGGGGAGCGTCATCCTCGGCCATCAGCATGATGCGCAGGCCGAACTGCACGCCCGAGAACACGACGCCGTTGAAGACGATCAGCATGGCCAGCGCGACCAGGCCGCTGGACGAGCCAAGGATCAGATGGCCAATCCCCATCACGTCGAAGCCGACCATCAGCGCCGCGAAACCGGCCGAAAGGCCAAAGCCGATGGCGACGGACTGGATGTAAAGGCGGATCAGCTTGGGCATGGGCGACTCCTTAGCGTGAAGGTCAGGCTATGCCTGTCCAACCGGGATGTGAACCCCCAGTCGCCCCACGCCCCTGCGAAATCAGATCACGATCTGGCTGAACCCTTCGCGCAGCGCATTGGACCAGGCCTCGGACATGGCGCGGAACTGCGGATCGCCCGCCTCGATCCGGCGGCGCATGGTGACCTGGCAGGCATCGCTTTCGATCACGCAAAGATCCAGCGGCATCCCGACCGAAAGGTTCGAGCGCAGGGTCGAATCCATCGAAAGAAGGACCGCCTTCTGCGCGTCCTGGATCGAGGTCGTGGGCTTTACCACCCGGTCGAGGATCGGCTTGCCATATTTGTGCTCGCCGATCTGGAGGAAGGGCGTATCCTCGGTCGCCTCGATGAAATTGCCTTCGGGATAGATCAGGAACAGCCGCATCGCGCCGCCCTTGCGCTGACCGGCGACGATCATGCTGGCGGTCGCGCCCTGCTGGGCGGCCGACAGTTTCTCGTCGATCTCAAGCCGGACGGCGGCAAGCCGGTTGCCGACGATCTCGGCCACTTTCAGCATGGTGGGCGCCAGCATGATCGAGGTTTCGCCCGTGGCCTCGCGGTCCTCGATCGCCTCGCGCAGTTGCGCGATGGTGGTCTGGCTGACCGACAGGCTGCCCGCCGTCATGATGACGATGACGCGCTCGCCCGGCTCCTCGAAGGTGAACATCTTGCGATAGATCGAGATATTGTCGAGCCCGGCATTGGTGCGGGTGTCCGACAGGCAGACGATGCCCTCGTTCAGAAGAAGTCCGACGCAATAGGTCATTCCCTGGGTCCCCGGCCCGTCCGCAACTGTGCTGCCTTCTGACTAACGGCGGGATAATCGCTTGAAAAGGCCCCGCGTGAGGAAATTTTATTTCCTGATCTGCAGGGTCACATCCGCGCCGCGCCGGGGCTTTTGCGGTCTGAGCTCAGCTCGCGGCAGGCAGGATATCGACCGAAGGCAGCCAGGGCTTGATGTCAAGCACCGGCGTGCCGTCGAAAGCGTCGATGGCATCAAGCATGATCGTTCCCGCAGCGGCATCCAGTGCAAGAATGGTCACCACGGCCAGCGCGACCGGATTGGGCCGCGCTGGCGAACGCAGGGCAAAGACCCCGGTCGGGCCGGGTCTGTGGCCGGGGGATTGGACGATCAGGTCGCGGCGCGCCTGCCCGGTCCAATACAAGACGACGATGCGATCACCAGCGGCAAGGCCCTGAAGGCCCGCGCTATAGTCGGGCAAAAGCGTAAGCCCGAAGGCGCCGCCGCGCTCGCGCGCCTCGCGCGGGTTCTTGGGGCAGTTGCCGCGCGACCAGGGCGAAGTGATGCGGCCGATAAAGGCCAGCGCGGCCTCTGCGCGCTGGCCGGGGTCAAAGCCCAGCGCGATCTCGCCGGGTCTGGCCTTAGGGTCGGTCATTCCGCCGCGGTGGCGCGCTTGGGCAAAACCCAGTTCGGCCGGGCGAAATGGCAGGTATAGCCGTTCGGGATGCGCTCGAGATAATCCTGATGCTCGGGCTCGGCCTGCCAGAAATCGCCCGCCGGTTTCACCTCGGTCACCACCTTGCCGGGCCAGAGGCCCGAGGCCTCGACATCGGCGATCGTGTCCAGCGCGGTGCGGTGCTGGTCTTCGGACAGGTAATAGATGCCCGACCGATATGCCATGCCGCGGTCATTGCCCTGCCGGTTCGGCGTGGTGGGATCATGGATCTGGAAGAAGAATTCCAACAACTTGCGATAGGACAGCACCGCCGGATCGAAGACAACTTCGATCCCCTCGGCATGGGTGCCATGGTCGCGATATGTGGCATTCGCCACATCGCCGCCGGTATAGCCGACGCGGGTCGAGACGACGCCGGGCATGCGGCGGATCAGGCCCTGCATCCCCCAGAAGCAGCCGCCGGCCAGGATTGCGGTCTCGGTCATTTCACGTCCTCCACTTGGTCCAGATAGGCGCCATAGCCCTCTTCTTCCATCTTCTCGCGCGGGATGAAGCGCAGCGAGGCCGAATTGATGCAATAGCGCAGGCCGCCCCGGTCGCGCGGACCATCGGGAAAGACATGGCCCAGATGGCTGTCGCCATGGGCGGACCGCACCTCGGTGCGGATCATGCCATGGGTGGTGTCGCGCAGCTCGACCACATGGGCGGTTTCGACGGGCTTCGTGAAGGACGGCCAGCCGCAGCCGGATTCGAACTTGTCGGACGAGGCGAAAAGCGGCTCGCCCGAGACGATGTCGACGTAAAGCCCGGCGGCCTTGTTGGAATTGTATTCGCCTGTCCAGGCCCGTTCCGTGCCGCTTTGCTGGGTGACGCGGTACTGTTCAGGGGTCAGCCGGGCGATGGCCTCGGCCGATTTGGCGTAAGCGGTCATATGCGTCTCCTTGGGAAGGGTGCGGGCCATATGTGGGAAGGGACGGCCCGCCTGTCCATGGCCCTATACGGCCCGCCCCAGCCCTTCGTTACAGCGATCCTTCGTTACAGCTATTCGGCAGGCATCCGCGCCTCGGCCATGCCCGCATACCAGCTTGCGCCGAAGGGGATGGCCGTGTCGTCGAAATTATAGGCCGGGTGATGGACCATGGCCGTGTCGCCATTGCCAAGGAAGATATAGGCACCGGGCCTTGCGTTCAGCATATAGCTGAAATCCTCGGCCCCCATCAGCGGCGGGGTTTCGGCATCGACCTGTCCCGACACGTCCTGCGCCACCTTGACGGCATGGGCGGTGTTTTCGGGCGTGTTGACGGTGACGGGATAGCCGCGCTGGTAATCGACCACCGCCTTCGCCCCCAGAGCCAGCGCCGTGCCTTCGGCAATCTCGTGGATGCGGCGTTCGACCAGATCCTGCACGGCGGGGTCGAGCGTGCGGACAGTGCCGCGCAGGATCACCTGCTGCGGGATGACGTTATGGGCCGGGCTGTCGGTTTCGACCGCGCAGATCGAGACGACGATCTGTTTCAGCGGGTCGACATTGCGGCTGGCGATGGTTTGCAGCGCGAGGATGACATGGGCGGCGACGACGGTCGTGTCGACGCAGTCATGCGGCTTGGCGGCATGGCCGCCCTTGCCGGTCAGCGTGATCTCGACCGTATCAGCGGCCGCCATGATCGAGCCTTCGCGGATGGCGAAATGGCCGACCGGGATGCCGGGCATATTGTGCATGCCATAGACTTCCTGCACGCCCCAGCGGTCCATCATGCCGTCATTCACCATCTCTCTGCCGCCGCCGCCGCCTTCTTCGGCGGGCTGGAAGATGCAGACGACCGAGCCGTCGAAATTGCGCGTCTCGGCCAGATATTTGGCGGCGCCCAGCAGCATCGACGTATGGCCGTCATGGCCGCAGGCATGCATCGCCCCCTTGACCTTCGAGGCATAGGGCAGCCCGGTCTGCTCGATGATGGGCAGGGCGTCCATATCGGCGCGCAGCCCGATGACGCGGCCCTTGCTGTCGGACTTGCCCTTGATCACCGCCACCACGCCGGTGCGGCCGATGCCTTCGACCACCTCGTCGCAGCCGAAGCTGCGGCACAGTTCGGCCACGCGGGCGGCAGTGCGATGGACCTCGAATTGCAGCTCGGGATTCTCATGGAAATCGCGGCGCCAGGCGGTGATCTCGGGCAGCATTTCGGCGAAACGGTTCTTGACGGGCATGGTGTCCTCAGGCTTGGGGCAGGCGGCTTTCGACCAGGGCGACAAAGTAGCTGCACCCAGCCGGAATGGCCTGATCGTTGAAGTCGTAGGCGGGGTTGTGGCACTGGGCGCTGTCGCCATTGCCAAGGAAGATATAGGCGCCGGGCCGCGCCTCGAGCATGTAGGAGAAATCCTCTGCCGGCATGATCGGCGGAATGTCCCGCAGCACGGCGCCCGCGCCCGCCACGCTTTCGGCGGCGCTGATGGCATAGTCGGTTTCCCGGGCGGCGTTGACCGTCACCGGATAGCCGCGCTCATAGATCACCTCGGCGGTGGCGCCATAGGCGGCGGCGGTCGCGGTGGCGACGGCCTTGATCCGCGCTTCCGCCAGATCGCGCAGCTTGCCGTCCAGCGCCCGCACCGTGCCTTCCATCACCGCGCGGTTGGCGATGACATTCGAGGCGCGGCTATCGGTCTGAAACGTGCCGACCGTCAGCACCATGGCGGCCAACGGATCGGCGTTGCGCGCGACCACCGATTGCAGGGCCACGACCGTCGCGCAGGCCGCAAGCGTCGTGTCGACGGCCAGATGCGGCTCGGCGGCATGGCCCCCCTTGCCGGTCACGGTGATGCGGAATTCGTCGGCCGATGCCTGCAAGGCCCCGGACCGGATCGCGAAATGGCCGGTGGGCAGGCCCGGCGCATTGTGCAGGCCATAGACCTCGTCAATGGCGAAGCGGTCCATCAGCCCATCGTCGATCATCGCCTTGGCCCCTGCCCCGCCTTCCTCGGCGGGCTGGAAGATGCAGACCACGGTGCCATCGAAATTCCGCGTCTCGGCCAAGTACTTGGTAGCCCCAAGCAGGATCGAGGTATGGCCGTCATGGCCGCAGGCATGCATCTTGCCCGGCGTCTTCGACGCGTAGGGCAGCCCAGTGATTTCCTCAATCGGCAGGGCGTCCATATCGGCGCGGAAACCCAGGGTCCGGCCCGACCCGGTGCTGCGACCGCGGATCACCGCGACAAGGCCGCTGCCGCCGATGCCTTCGACCACCTCGTCGCAACCGAAGCTGCGGCACAGCTCGGCGACGCGCGACGAGGTGCGGGGCAGGTCATACATCAGTTCGGGATATTCATGAAAATCCCGGCGCCAGCCGGTGATCTCGGGCAGAAGCTCGGCGAAGCGGTTCTTGACGGGCACGGGGCATCTCCTTTGCGCCGATGGTGGACCTTGGGCGCGACAGGGGCAAGGGGGACGATTTCGTTGAAGAAATCGCGCCGGAGCCTTCGAAAACTCCGGCGCGCGGCGTCAGAGGCTGGGTCCGGGCGCGATCTTCGACCCGTCGCTGAAGCGCGACAGGCGGAAGCGCGTCAGGTCATGGCCGGGATCTTCGCCTGCGACCAGGCTTGCCACCACGCGGCCCATGCCGGGGCCGATGCCGAAGCCATGGCCGCTCATCCCCGTTGCGATGGTCAGGCCCGGGATCGGCGCGTGGTCCACCACGGGCACGACATCGGGCATGGTGTCGATCATCCCCGCCCAGGCGGTGCGCAGGGCCGGGCGGCCGATGCCGGGGAAGGCGCGGGCGAAACTGTCTTGCACGCGGCCCAGCGCGGCCCGGTTCGGCGCGGGGTTCAGGATGCGGATCTTTTCGAAGGGTGAGACGTGATCCGCCGCCCAGCGCCGCGGCGTGCCCCAGCCATCCGGATAGCCCGAAGGCGCGGCGGCCCGGAAATGCGTCGACCGGAAGTCCTTTTTCAAGACAGGCAGATAGGTGGCGAAGCTGGCAAAGGCATCGCGGCCGATGAAGAAATCATGCTCGGCCCCCGGCGCCAGCGTATAGCCGCCATCCGCCCGCCGCCGCAGCGCGAAGGCATCGTCGCAGGCCGCGCCGTCGAAAACCTCGGGCAAGGGGCCGGTCTCGGCCACGCTGGCCAGAACCGCAAGCTGCGGGATCTTGACGCCATGCGCGCCCAGGAACAGCCGCGACCACGCACCTGCGGCCACCACCACCCGCGCGGCGGCGATGCGGCCCTTTTCGGTCACGACGCCCGCAATCCTGCCAGCGGCAAGATCAAGCGCCCGCACGGCGCAATCCTCGACGATCGTCACCCCGCGCGCCTGCGCGGCGGCGGCCAGCAACGGCACCGCCACCCAGGGCTCGGCCTTGGCATCCGAGGCCGTCCAGATCGCGCCCTTCCAGGGGGCGGCAGCGCCCTTGAACATGCCCAGCGCCTCACCCGCAGTCAGCATCCGCGTATCCAGGCCATTGTCGCGGGCATGGGGCAGCCAGGCCTCGAACCCGGCGATCTCGCGCTCGGTCCGGGCCAGGTACATCACGCCGGTCTGGCGGAAGCCCAGCCCCTCGCCCAGCTCCTGTGCCAGCGATTTCCAGATCCGCAGGCTTTCCACCATGATCGGCAATTCGCCCGCGTCGCGGCCCTGCTGACGGATCCAGCCCCAGTTGCGGCTGGATTGCTCGCCTGCGATGCGGCCCTTTTCGCAAAGAACCACCCGCAGGCCTTTTTCCGCCAGAAACCACGCGGTCATCACGCCGATGACGCCGCCGCCGATCACCACGACATCCGCGAGCGCCGGTGGTTGGCCGCCAAAGCATAAGGGCGTGCCGTCGTGAATTGGGAAGCTCACGCCAGCCTCTCCAGCAGGTTGCGCATGAAACCATGCCCGGCCTCGAACTGCGCGACGTCGATGAATTCATCGGCCTGATGCGCCTGGGCGATGTCGCCGGGGCCGCAGACGACGGCGGAATAGCCCGCCTCCTGGAACTGCCCGGCCTCGGTGCCATAGCTGACCACGCCCGCCGCATTGTCGCCGGTCAGGGCAACGACAAGCGCCTCGGCCGGGCCATGGTCTTCGGGCTTGAGCGCGGGCACGCCGAAGAACCGGTCAAGGATCACCCCCGCCTCGGGGCGGCGCGCTTTCAGCGCCGCGTCCAGCCGCGCGGCTTCGGCCACGAAATCGGCGGCGATGGCATCAAGGTCATCATCCGGCGTCACCCGCATCTCGACCGCGAAACGGCAATCGGCGGCGGTGATGTTATGCGCCGTGCCGCCTTGGATCATGCCGACATGCAGCGTGGTGAAGGGCGGATCGAACAGGCCGCCCATCGGTTTGCGCGGCGCGGCCTGAATCGCGGCATTGCGGTCATTGATCCATTGGATCAGCCGCGCCCCTTCCATGATCGCGGAAACGCCCTGCGGCAGCAGCGAGGAATGCACCTCATAGCCCTTCACATGGACATGATAGCCGGTGCCGCCCTTGTGGCCGGTGATCAGCTTAAGCCGCGACGGCTCTCCCACGATCACCGCGCTGCCCTTGGGCACGACCCCCTGCATGGCGGCGATCATCGGCGGCGCGCCGGTGCAGCCGATCTCCTCGTCATAGGACAGCGCGATCTGAAGCGGGCGGCTGAGGCCCTGCTTTTTCGCCCGCACCAGCGCCCAGACGGCAAGCGCGTCATAGCCCTTCATGTCGCAGGTGCCGCGCCCGTAAAGCCGCCCGTCGCGTTCGGTCACCGTCCAGGGGTCAGAAGTCCAGTCCTGCCCGTCGACCGGGACGACATCGGTATGGCCCGACAGCACCACCGCCCCCTCGACCAGGGGACCGACATGGGCAAAAAGCGCGGCCTTCTGGCGGTCCTCGTTCCAGTGGCGGTGGCTGTCGATGCCATGGCCCGCCAGATAGCCTTCGAGCCAGTCGATCAGGTCGAGATTCGAGCGCCGACTCACCGTCGGAAAGCTGACCAGCCGGTCAAGAATCTGACGTGGCGTCAGTTCGTCCATGGAAATGCCCCCAGATGTTGTGGCCAACCTTCACCTTGGCCCCAAAGGTGTCAAGTCCCGGCAATTTGCCCGGCAGACGCTACAATATGCCGGGCATTTCCGATGGATTTGCCAAGCACAAACGGGATTGATAGAGGATGAAAAATCGGGAAAAGTCGTGAAACGCGGTGGGACCGGAGCATAATCCGGCCTGAAACCCGAAGAAAAACAAGAAGAAGACTGCACGGGGAGAACTTCATGCCCAATGGGGCGCAGCCTGTCCTTGATGTCAGGGGCCTGAAGACCGTTTTCCGCACTCGTGCGGGCGAGATCCATGCCGTGAATGATGTGAGCTTCGCCCTGAAAAAGGGCGAATTGCTGGGTGTTGTCGGCGAGAGCGGGTCGGGCAAATCGGTCACGATGATGTCGCTCTTGCGGCTTCTGCCGATGCCTCCGGCCGAGATTCGCTCGGGCCAGGCGCTTTTGAGCGGCAAGGACATCCTGCAAGCCAGCCCCGAAGAGCTGCGCGCCATTCGCGGCGGCAAGGTGGGTTTCGTCTTCCAGGACCCGATGACCAGCCTGAACCCGGTCTTCACCGTGGGCAACCAGATCATGGAACCCCTGCGCAAGCATCTGGGGATGACCAAGAAGCAGGCGGCGGACCGGGCGACCGAGCTGCTTGAACTGGTGGGCATTCCCGATGCACGCCGGCGGCTGGGCGATTACCCGCACCAGTTTTCGGGCGGGATGCGGCAGCGGGTGATGATCGCCATCGCCCTGGCCTGCGACCCCGAAGTGCTGATCGCCGATGAACCGACCACCGCCCTGGACGTGACCATCCAGGCGCAGATTCTGGAACTGGTGAAGGACCTGCGCCACAAGCTGGGCATGGCGATCATCTGGATCACCCATGATCTGGGCGTGATCGCGGGCATCGCGGACCGGGTGATGGTGATGTATGGCGGCCAGGTCGCCGAAGAGGCGCCGGTGAAGGAGCTGTTCGCGCGGCCGCAGCACCCCTATACGCGGGCGCTGCTGAAAACGATCCCCAAGATTTCCGGCGCGCGCGAGGCGCGGCTGAAGGTGATCGAGGGTCAGCCGCCGATCATGTCGGCCGCCCCGACCGCCTGCCCCTTCCGCCATCGCTGCGAGCATCGCTTCGACCGCTGCGATGTGGAAAATCCCGCCTTGCGCGGCGTCAGCCCGGGCCATGCCGTGGCCTGCCATTGGACGGCGCCCGCCGCGGCCCCGGCAGAGGGGATGATCCATGCTTGACGCAAGCCCGCAACCGCTGGTCCAGGTCGACGGCCTGAAGATGTATTTCCCGATCCGCTCGGGCCTGTTGCGTATTCATACCGGCGATGTGAAGGCGGTGGATGGCGTGTCCTTCTCGATCCGCGCCGGCGAGACGCTGGGTCTGGTGGGCGAATCGGGCTGCGGCAAGTCGACCGTGGGCCGCGCCCTGCTGCGGCTTTACGAACCGACGGCGGGCAAGGTTGTGATCGACGGCGAGGATGTCGCCAGTCTTTCCACCGAAAAGCTGCGGCGCAAGCGCCCGACCATGCAGATGGTCTTCCAGGACCCTCAGGCCAGCCTCAACCCGCGCATGTCGGTCGCCGATATCATCGCCGAGCCGCTGGACGAACACACCAATTGGCCGCGCGCGAAGAAGACCGAGCGGGTTTACGAGCTTCTCGATGCGGTGGGTCTGAACCGCCGCTTCGCCAACCGCTTCCCGCATGAATTTTCGGGCGGCCAGCGCCAGCGCATCGGCATTGCCCGCGCCCTGGCCCTAAACCCGAAGTTCATCGTCTGCGACGAACCCATCGCCGCGCTTGACGTCTCGATCCAGGCTCAGGTCGTGAACCTGCTGGAAGACCTTCAGGACAAGCTGGGCCTGACCTACCTGTTCATCAGCCATGACCTGTCGATGGTACGCCACCTCGCCGACCGGGTGGCGGTGATGTATCTGGGGCGGATCGCCGAACTGTCGCCTTCGGCGGATCTTTATGCCCGCCCGCTGCACCCCTATGCCGAAGCCCTGCTTTCGGCGGTGAACGAGCCCGATCCAGAAATTGCCGCAAGGCGCAACCGGATCATCCTGAAAGGCGACGTGCCCTCGCCCGCCAATCCGCCCAAGGGCTGCAATTTCTGCACCCGCTGCCCCAAGGTCTTCGACCTGTGCCGCAGCGTGAAGCCTGAACTGACCGAGGTGGAGCCGGGCCGCATGGTGGCCTGCCATCTTTACAACGACAAAACCGGGACGGCCGGATCAACCGGCCGCATTGGGGCCCAAGAGCACAACCAACAGACCAACCAACAAGGAGTGTCGTGATGAAACTGAGAACCGCCCTGCTGGGCGCGATCTGCGTGGCCGGTTCCGCCACGGTCGCGCTGGCCGACCGCGGCGCCGACGGGCATGTCAACGTGCTCTACTGGCAGGCACCGTCGACCTTGAACCCCTATCTCTCCTCGGGCACCAAGGACGTGGAAACCGCGTCGCTCGTGCTGGAAGGCCTGGCAGGATTTGACGAAAAAGGCGTGGTCTTCCCGCGTCTGGCCGTCGATGTGCCCACCGTCGAGAATGGCGGCGTCACCCCCGACCTGATGCAGATCACCTGGAAGCTGAAGCCGGGCCTGCTGTGGTCGGACGGCACGCCGGTCACCTCGGCCGACGCCAAGTTCACCTACGAATACTGCACCCATCCCGAGGGCGGCTGCGCCCAGGCCGCGCGCTACGAAGGCATCGCCTCGATCGAGACGCCCGATGCCGAAACCATCGTGATCAAGTACACCGCACCGAAGCCGAACCCCTATACGGCCTTCGTCGGCGGCACCTCGCCCATCCTCCAGGCGGCACAATTCGCCAACTGCCTGGGCGCGGCGGCCTCGACCTGCACCGACCAGAACTTCAAGCCGATCGGCACCGGCCCCTTCATGGTCAAGGACTTCAAGGTCAATGACACCGTGGAAATGGTCGCCAACCCGAACTACCGCGACCCGGCCAAGCCCGCTTTCGCGACGATGACCATCAAGGGCGGCGGCGATGCCACCGCGGCGGCCCGCGCCGTGATGGAAACCGGCGAATTCGACTATGCCTGGAACACCCAGATCAACCCCGAACAGCAAGAGCAGATGAAGGCCGCCGGCAAGGGCGTTCTTCTGAACGGCTTCGGCACGCTGGTCGAGCGGATCGAGATGAACATGACCGATCCGTCGCCGGACCTGGCCGAGGGCGAGCGGTCCACGACCAAGCATCCGCACCCCTTCCTGTCGGACATCCGCGTCCGCAAGGCGCTGTCGATGGCGATCGACCGTCAGACCCTGGTCGATATCGGCTATGGTTCGGCCGGCCGCGCCACCTGCAACCTGGTGCCCGCGCCCGAGATGTTCGCCTCGAAGAACACCGACTGCATCGCGCAGGACATGGAAGGCGCCAAGGCGCTGATGGCCGAGGCGGGCTGGACCGACACCGACGGGGACGGCTTCCTCGACAAGGATGGCAAGAAGATGCACATCCTCTACCAGACCTCGACCAACCCGGTCCGTCAGGACTTCCAGGCGGTCATCAAGGACTGGTGGACCGAGCTGGGTGTGGATGTCGAGCTGAAGAACATCGACGCCTCGGTCTTCTTCGGCGGTGATGCGGGTTCGCCCGACACGTTCCAGAAGTTCTATGCCGATGTCGAAATGTACGCGAACAACTTCGACGGCACCGATCCCGAGCCCTATCTGGCGCAGTATCTCTGCAACAAGATCCCGGGCCCGGAAAACCAGTGGCAGGGCGAGAACATCAACCGCTTCTGCGACCCGGCCTATGACGCCCTGGTCGAAGAGCTGTCGAAGACCTCGGACATGGCCAAGCGTTCGGAAATCGCCATCAAGCTGAACGAGATGCTGACCAAGGACAGCTATGTCGTTGTGCCGCTGGTCGACCGTGGCCGTCTGTCGGCTGCCTCGAACACGCTGGGCGGCGTCGTTCTCAACACCTGGGACACCGAGCTGTGGAATGCCCAGGACTGGTTCCGCATGAAGTGATCTGACGGGGCGCGCCGGCCTGCCCGGCGCCCCCCATTTCCATCGCTTCCCCCCTTCCCTTCCGACGATCTGCCGAGGCGCCGCCATGTTAACCTTCACCCTGCGACGGTTGTTGCTGGCCATCCCGACGCTTCTGCTGATCAGTCTTGTGATCTTCTTTCTCGTCGATCTTGCGCCCGGCTCTCCGGCCAGCGAGATCCCGCTGACCGTGCCGCCGGAAGTCCGCGCCAAGATCCTGGAAAGCCTGGGCGTCAACCAGCCGGTCTGGGTGCGCTATCTTCTGTGGCTGAAGCAATTCTTCTATGTCGAGCCGCTGAATGGCATCGATGCGATCTTCGGGACCAACTATGCCGAGGGGATGCAGCGGATCATCAGCTATCAAAGCCGCTCGCCCGTCTTCGGCATCATCGCCGACCGCATCCCGCAGACGCTGACCGTGATCGGTACGGCCTATCTTGTCGGCGTGCTGATCGCGCTTCCCATCGGCATCTATTCGGCCTATCGGCAATATTCGCTGTTCGACCAGTTGGGCACGGTCTTCGCCATGATTGGCTTTTCGGTGCCGACCTTCTTCACCGGCACGCTGTTCATCATCATCTTCGCGGTCTATCTGGGCTGGTTCCCGACCAAATATGACACAACGCTGAACGTGACCGACTGGGACAGTTTCGTGAAGCAGCTGCGCCAGATGGCGATGCCGGTCATGGTGCTGGGCCTGGCCAATGCCGCCGCGATCAGCCGCTACATGCGCTCGTCCATGCTGGACAATATGGGGCAGGACTATGTCCGCACCGCCCGCGCCAAGGGCATGAACGAAAAGGTCGTCGTGCTGAAGCATGTGCTGCGCAATTCGCTGATCCCGGTGGTGACGGTGATCGCGCTTGGCATCCCCTCGATCTTCGGCGGCGCCATCATCACCGAGAACCTGTTCGGCGTGAACGGCATCGGCTCGGCGCTGATCCAGGCGATCCATGGCAATGACCTGCCCATGGTGCAGACCCTGGCCTTCATCTTCGCGATCCTGATCGTGCTCTTCAACCTGATCGCCGACCTTCTTTACGGAATGCTTGACCCGAGGATCCGCTATGACTGATGCATCCATGGGCATCGCCCCGCCCGAGAGCCAGTTCAAGGCGATCTGGCTGCAATTCATCAAGCACAAGGGCGCGATGTTCGGTCTGATCGTGCTGGCCACGCTGATCGTGCTGGTGGTGATTGGCCCGCTGTTCTGGCACCCCGAGAAGCTGAAGGTCGTCGAGGCGCTGAAGTCCAAGAACCTTGGCCCCTCGCTGAAATTTCCGCTGGGCACTGATCATCTTGGCCGTGACACGCTGCAGCGCATGATGGCGGCTGGCAAGGTCAGCCTGGCCGTGGGCCTTGTGGCCATGACCATCGCCATCGTCTTCGGCACCACGGTCGGCGTGCTGGCCGGTTATTTCAAGCGGCTGGACGGGCCCTTGATGCGGCTGACCGACATGTTCCTTGCGCTGCCGCTGATCCCCCTGCTTCTGGTCATGGTCATGCTGTTCCGCGACCGCATCGCCGGAATCCTTGGGCCCGAGATCGGCGCCTTCACCCTGATCGTCTTTGCCATCGGCATGACAAGCTGGATGCAGGCAGCGCGCATCGTGCGCGGCGAGGTGCTGGCGCTGAAGGAACGCGAATATGTGCTGGCCTCGCGCTCGATCGGCACTAGGCCGCGCCGGGTGATCCTGCGCCATATCCTGCCCAATGTTCTGTCGCCCGTCATGGTGGCGGCGACGCTGGGCGTGGCCGAGGCCATCATCACCGAATCCGTGCTGTCCTTCCTGGGTCTGGGCTTCCCGCCCGATTTCCCGACCTGGGGCCGCTTGCTGTACGAGGGGCTTGACTACATGCAGCAATATCCCGCGCGGGTGATCTTTCCCGGCCTGGCGATCTCGTTGACGGTGCTGTCGGTCAACCTGATCGGCGACGGGCTGCGCGACGCGCTGGATCCGCGCATCCGCGGGCGCTAACGCCCGCGGATCAGTGCATCCCCTTGCGGATGCGGCGGATCATCAGCCAGACCAAGAAAATGACCGGCAGAACCAGAATGCCGGTCAACATTTCTTTGGTCAGGCCGAATTCATGCGCCACGGGATAGGCCGCATAGGCGGCCAGGCTGACCGCGTAATAGCTGATCGCCACCACCGACAGGCCCTCGACCGTGTGTTGCAGCCGCAATTGCAGATCGGCGCGGCGGTCCATGCTTTCCAGCACTTTCTGGTTCTGGGCCGAACGTTCCACATCCACCCGCGTCCGCAGCAGCTCGGATGCCCGCGCGGCGCGGTCGAGCATGGCCTTGAGCCGCCCCTCGGCCGATTTCACTGTGCGCATCGCCGGATCGTAGCGCCGCATCATGAACTCGGCAAAGGTCTGGCGGCCATTGATCCGCTCTTCCCGCAGCACTTCGATCCGCTGGTTCAGGATCGCCTCATAGGCGGCAGTCGCACCGAAGCGGAACGAGAATTGCACCGCAAGGCTTTCCAGTTCGGCCGAAATTGCCAGCAGTTCATGCAGCGCCACCTCCGGCGACCGCCCGGCCAAGTCCAGCCCCGAGACCAGCGCAGACAGCGCAGGGTCAAGCGCGTTCAGCCTTTCGGTCAGGCTGCGGGCGCGCAACAGCCCCAGCATCGACATGGCACGGTAGATCTCGATTTCGCACAGGCGCTGGACGATCCTCCCCACGCGCCGCGCGCCGGTGCCGGGGCGGACGAAGATGACAAAGCGCATCTGGCCCGCCGGGTCGATGTGGAAATCGCCGGCAATGACGGCGGCGCCATCGACCACCCGGCTCATCGCCAGGCTTTCCGGCACGAACCAGTCTTCGACCTGCTGCAGCATCTCGCTCTCATTCGCAGGCATCGGCACGATGCGGATCAGGGCCGAGGTCAGCCGCCGCCCCGGCGCGGCCATCAGCCAGTTCTCGGGCAGAAGCCCTGCATCCGCCGGATCGAAGGGCCGGGCCGAGACGCCGGGCGTGAAGGCGGTATAGGTGACGAACTCGGTATGGCTTTCCCATTTCAGCACCGCCCGGCCCAGCGGCCCCGAGAAATGGGTGGCATCGGGCTGGGGATGGGCTGAGCCATGCAGATCCAGAAGCGCCAGCAGATGCGCCCGGTCACGCGCCCGGTCGCGGCTTGCGGCAGCGACCGGCTCCTTGAAGGCCACGAACAGGGCGGTCGAGGGCACCTCGACCATGGGAAAGGGTCGGGCGTGAAGCTCGTTCACCGTGGCATAGCGAAGGGGGTGGTCCTGATCGGGGGTCATGCGCGGTACCTTGGGGCGTTTCCCGCGCCTTAGGGCGGACGATGCCCCTTGGGCCAGACAAATCCCGGTGCGCAAGGGTATGCAACGGCGCTGTTGCGCGATTGCATACCCCCTGCCCCGCTCTCAGGGCCGGATCGTGCCGTTGCCGGTGACCAGATACTTGAAGCTGCACAATTGCTCGGCGCCCACCGGCCCGCGCGCATGCAGCTTGCCGGTCGCGATTCCGATCTCGCCGCCCATGCCGAACTCGCCGCCATCGGCGAATTGCGTGCTGGCATTGCGGATCAGGATCGCGGAATCGAGCTGCTTGAAGAACTGCTCGGCCGTGGCGTCATTCTCGGTCAGGATCGCCTCGGTGTGCTGGCTGCCATATTTGCGGATATGGGCGATGGCCTGATCCACGCCGTCGACCAGCTTGACCGCGATGATCTTGTCCAGGAATTCCTGACCGAAATCTTCCGGCGCGGCCTTCACCGTGCCCTTGATCTTGGCCAGCTCGCCCTCGGCCCGCACCTCGACGCCCGCCTTCAGCAGATCCTCGACCAGCACGCCGCCATGCTTGGTGTAGAACTGCCAGTCGATCAGCAGGCACTCCGCCGCCCCGCAAACGCCCGTGCGCCGCGTCTTGGCGTTCAGGACCACGGCGCGCGCCTTTTCCAGATCGGCATCGCGATCGGCATAGACGTGGCAGATCCCTTCCAGATGGGCAAAGACCGGCACACGCGCCTCGCGCTGCACCAGCCCGACCAGCCCCTTGCCGCCGCGCGGCACGATCACGTCGATATACTCGACCGCCCGCAGCATCGCCGTCACCATCTCGCGGTCGGCCACCGGCACAAGCTGGATCGCCGCTTCGGGCAGGTTGGCCGCGCGCAGCCCCTCGAGCATGCAGGCATGGATCGCTTCCGAGGAATTGCGGCTGTCCGACCCGCCGCGCAGGATGGCGGCATTGCCCGATTGCAGGCACAGCGCGCCGGCATCGGCGGTCACATTGGGACGCGACTCGAAGATGATTCCGATCACGCCGATGGGGGTGGCGACACGCTGGATATGCAGGCCGTTCGGCCGGTCCCATTCCGCCAGCACGCGGCCGACCGGATCCTTCTGTTCGGCAATCGCGCGCAGGCCTTCGGAAATCCCGCGCACCCGCGCCTCGTTCAGCGTCAGCCGGTCCAGCATGGCAGCGGTCATGCCCTTCTTCTCGGCCTCGGCCAGATCCATGACATTCTCGTCCAGGATCGCTTGCCGCCGCTCCCAGATCGCGGTCGCGGCCGCCTGCAAGGCCACGGCCTTTCGCTCGGAAGAGGCCAGCGCCAGTTCCGCCGCGGCAGCCCTCGCCTTGCGGCCGATGTCGTTCATCAAATCACTGAATTGCCCGTCCATGCCCCAACCCCTTCATCTTGGCCCAAATATCCCGGGGCTCCGGGGGCAGAGCCCCAGGGGCCCGGGATCAGAGCACCATATCGTCGCGATGCACCAGCGCCGCCCGGCCCTGATAGCCCAGGATCGCCTCGATCTCGGCAGACCTGTGTCCCGCGATCTTCTTCGCCTCGGCGCTGGTATAGCGCACCAGCCCCTTGGCCAGAACCACGCCCTCGGGCGACAGGATGGCCACCGGCTCGCCCCGCCCGAACGTGCCGGTGACCCGCGTCACCCCGGCGGGCAGCAGGCTTTTGCCCGCCCGCAGCGCCGTCACCGCACCCGCATCAAGCACCAGCTCGCCCTTGGGCTTCATCGCATTGATCCAGCGCTTGCGCGCCAGCTGCGGATCGGCCGCGGGCACGAACCAGGTGCGCGCTGCGCCCTGCGCCAACGCGGTCAGCGGCCGCAGGACCGAGCCTTCCATGATCGCCATGGCACAGCCGCCCGCCACGGCCGTGCGCGCGGCCAGAAGCTTGGTCTTCATCCCGCCCTTCGACAGGCCGGAAATCGGGTCGCCCGCCATGGCCTCGATCTCGGGGGTGATCGTCTCGACCAGATCGAACCTGCGGGCAGAGGCGTCTTCCTTTGGGTTGGCGGTGTAGAACCCGTCGACATCCGACAGCAGGATCAGCTGATCCGCCCCCACCGTCACCGCGATCTGCGCGGCGAGCCGGTCATTGTCGCCAAAGCGGATCTCGTCAGTGGCGACGGTGTCATTCTCGTTCACGATCGGCACGACATGCAGGCCGATCAGCGTCTCCATCGTGGCGCGGCTGTTCAGATAGCGCCGCCGGTCGGTCGTATCCTCAAGCGTCACCAGAACCTGCGCCGTGGTGATGCCATGCGGCGCCAGCACTTCCTCATAGGCGCGCGCCAGCCGGATCTGGCCCACGGCGGCCGCCGCCTGGCTTTGCTCCAGCGTCAGCGCGCCTTCGGGCAGGCCCAGGATCAGCCGCCCCAGCGCGATCGACCCCGACGAGACCAGCACCACATCCGTGCCGCGCAGCCGCGCCTCTGCCACATCCAGCGCCAGCGCCGACAGCCATGCCTGCTTCAGCCCCTTCTGGCGGTCCACCAGCAGGGCCGAACCGATCTTGACGACCAGCCGCTTCGCCGCCCGCACATCGGGGGCGCGGGTCTCGGTCAGGGTTGCCATGTGCCGCGCTCCGCCTCGACGGGTTTGGCTTCGCCCGCGATTTCGGCATAGACCGCCCGCAGCACTTCGGGCAGCCCCTTGCCAGCCACCCCCGAGATCACATGCACCGGCCCGCCGCTGGCTTTTTCCAGGGCGCGGCGGCGGTCGGAAATCTGCCGCGCATCCATCGCATCGACCTTGTTCAGCGCCAGAATGCGGGGCTTGTCGCCCAGGATCTCGGAATAGGCCTCAAGCTCGGTCACGATGGTGCGGTAATCCTTGGTGATCGTGGACGAGGTGCCATCGACCAGATGCAGCAGCACCTTGCAGCGCTCGACATGGGCGAGGAACTGCATCCCCAGACCCCGGCCTTCCGAGGCGCCTTCGATCAGCCCCGGAATGTCGGCCATGACCATCTCATGCCCGTCAATGCCCACGACGCCCAGATTGGGCACCAGCGTGGTAAAGGGGTAATCGGCGATCTTCGGGCGGGCATTCGACACGGCGGCGAGGAAGGTCGACTTGCCCGCATTGGGCAGGCCCACGAGCCCGGCATCCGCGATCAGCTTCAGCCGGAGCCAGATGGTGCGTTCCACGCCTTCCTGCCCCGGATTGGCGCGCGCGGGCGCGCGGTTGGTCGAAGACTTGAACCGCAAGTTCCCCCAGCCGCCATTGCCGCCTTCGGCCAGGCAGACGCGCTGGCCGGGTTCGGTCAGGTCGGCGATGACGGTTTCCTCATCCTCGTCCAGGATCTCGGTCCCGAGCGGCACTTTCAGCAGGATGTCGTCGCCCGACTTGCCGGTCTTCTGGTTGCCCATGCCGGGCTGGCCCGATTTGGCAAAGAAATGCTGCTGGTAGCGATAGTCGATCAGCGTGTTCAGCCCCGCCACCGCCTCGGCCCAGACCGAACCGCCATGGCCGCCATCGCCACCATCGGGCCCGCCGAATTCGATGAATTTCTCGCGCCGGAACGAGACGCAGCCCGCGCCGCCGCCGCCCGAGCGGATATAGACTTTGGCAAGGTCGAGGAATTTCATCGGTCGGCGCTTTCGCTGGGATGGAAGGGCGATACAGGATCAGCGCCAAAGGCTCAAGCGATGCCTATGGCGAAGGCGGCAGGCTGGCGCTCCAGGCCTGCCGGGCCAGGCTTTGCCGCTTGAGCGGGCGCGCCTGTTCCAGCGCCCGGCAAAAGACCTGTTCCACCCCCGTGGTGCGGAAGCCAAGCTTGCGATGCACCCGGGCCGAGGCCCGGTTGTCCGCGAAATAGCCCGACGACACCGGGCGGGCCAGCGGATCGGCGAAATGCGCCGCCAGCACGGCGCGGGCGGCCTCGGTGACATAGCCCCTGCCCTGCCGGTCAGGCGCGATCCAGAATCCAAGGCCCGGCGCGAGCGAGATCACCCCGGCCAGCCCGCGGCCATCATCGATCGCCCAGAAGCGGCCCGGCATGGCACCGGGAAAGAAGGCGGCGAAATCCTTCGGCCCGTAGGGATGCGGCACGACCGACAGGTAGCGGCTGACCGTCAGCCGCCCGACCCCGTCGATCACGGCGGCGGCATCTTCCTGCCGGAGGGGGCGCAATTCCAGTCGCGCCGTCCCCAGGACCGCGCGATTGGAAAGGTCCATGGCGTCAGTCCAGTTTCCGCAGATAGGTCCAGGTTGGCACCCGGGCATTGCGCGCGACCGAAAAGGCCTCGGCATCACCCAGATACTGGAAGCCCGCATTGGTCAGCACCCGCGCCGATCCCGGATTGTCCTGGAAGACCTCGGCGAAATAGGTGCGGTCGCCCAGGGGGTTCGCCGCGATCAGCGCACGCACGGCTTCGGAGGCGATGCCCGAATTCCAGAAGGCGGGCGCGACCCAATAGGCCACTTCCGACTGGCTTCCCTTGCCCGCGCCGCAATCCATCGGCTTGAGACTGATCACGCCCAGCACTTCCGACAGGCCGGTGGCCGAGCCGTCCAGCACCCAGACGGAGCCGGGGCGTTCGTGCTTCATGGCGCGGGTCACATAGGCATCCGCCGCGCCTGGCGGAAACGGATGCGGAATGTTCTGCGTCGCCTCGGCCACGCGGCGGTCGCCCGCGTGATAGGCGATCAGGCCGGCATCCGACGCGCGGACCGGGCGCAGGACGAACCTGCCAGCGGCGATCTGGCCTTCTTCGGCCGGGATCGTGTCGAGAACCATGGCTTCCCTCCTTCGAAGCTCATGCGGGCACCAGTCCCGGTCTAGGTCTTCCCGATATGGGGCTGGCCTCCGGGTTTTCCCAACCCTGCCCGGCAAAACCGCGGCAGAAATGAGGAAGGGGACCGGCTTTTCAGCCGATCCCCCCGATACTCTCGGATTGTAAGGGTTTTTCGGCTTACTCGGCGGCCTCCGCCACCGGGAGGACCGAAATGAAAGTGCGGCCTTTGAGGCCCTTCTTGAACGATACCTTGCCTTCGACGGTGGCGAAGATGGTATGGTCCGAACCCATGCCGACGCCTTGGCCCGGGAACCAGGTGGTTCCGCGCTGACGGCAGATGATGTTGCCCGGGATGGCGTCCTGGCCACCATAGAGCTTGATCCCCAGACGACGGCCGGCCGAATCGCGACCGTTGCGGGACGAACCGCCTGCTTTTTTGTGTGCCATGGGAGATTACTCCTTCGCTTCCGCGGCCTTGCGGGCGCGCTTCGGTTTCTCGGCGGCGGCGGCCGGGGCTTCGGCCTTGGCGGTGCCGGGGGCCTCATGGGCGGCCAGACGCGCGGCAGCGGTGCCGGTCGCAGCCTTGACGCCGGACTTGTCGGCGCCCGTTTCCAGCACGTCCGTCACCCGCAGCAGGGTAAGCTGCTGGCGATGGCCGCGGGTGCGCTGCGACGAATGCTTCCGGCGGCGCTTGTGATAGGAGATGGTCTTCGGACCCTTGATCTGCTCGATCACCTCGGCCTGCACGGCGGCACCGGCCACCAAGGGCGCGCCGACGGTCGAACCGAGCACCAGGATCTCGTTGAACTGGATCTTGTCGCCAGCGACAGCATCAAGCTTTTCCACGCGCAGCACGTCGCCCGCCTGGACCTTGTATTGCTTGCCGCCGGTCTTGAGGACCGCAAACATGGGTCGTCCTTCCTTCGTTACCCGCGCCCTGTGGCCCCGTTTCCGGTGTTCGTGGAACTGGACCTTCCGGCCCTGCCCCGCCTCGGACAGCGCGCCCTTTTCGCAAGGGCGGTGTTTCAATAAAGAACCGGCCCGGGATTCGCACCCCGGGCAGGTCGCGCGCTTATGATCCGCGCGCCGGCCCCTGTCAAGCACAACCGCCCGCAGGCATCAGGCGGCGCAGGCCTAGATGTCGCGCGATTGCGCCATCGCCCCGACGGCGCTGCCCAGTTCGGCCGAGACCGGCACGAAAGCCGCGTCAAAGGCCGTGAACAGGGCCGCATTCACCCGCTTGCCTTCGGGCGAGGCCCAGAAATCGACATAGCTCTGCATCTCGGCATCGCTCAGCGGCGCATAGGCCATCACCAGATAGGAATAAAGCCAGGTCGTCGTCGAGGCGCGCAGTGCCCCCTCCTGCCCCCAAACCTCGGTCATCATATCGTCCAGCGGCTGGGCCTGCGCTTTCGGCAGCGTCTCGGCCATGCCGCGCGCGAAGGCGAGATTCGCGCTCAGCGCGCCGGCCACGTTCATCTCGACCAGATCACCCGCCTCAATCATCTTGCGCACCAGCCGCAGTCGCGGATCGCGCGCCGCTTTCATCTTCTCGGCCGTCACTTCCGCCGCTTCCGAGACATCCTCATTCCCCATCGCGCGGCGGGCATCCAGCTCCAGCGTCAGGATGCGCTGGCCCAGCTCGCTGCCGAAAAAGGACTGCGCCGCCTGGATCGCCGCCGGATCATCCTTCAGCGCCGCCTCGAATGCCGCAAGAAAGCGCACCCGCATTCCGCCCTGGTCATAGATCCTGTCGACCGTCGCCGCCCAGCCGGCCCCGCCCCGTCCGGGGAAGGTTCCGCTCTCGATCTCGGCGCCGTGGGCGCGGCCCTCATCGGCCATGATGGCGAAGGTTTCGTCCATGCGCAGAAGGTCGGCCAACGCCGTTGCGGGCGAGGCTTCGAGCGGCTGGGTCAGCCCGGCCTCGGCCTGCTGGGCATGGGCCGGCCCCAGAAGGAACGGCGCGGCGGGCGCGACCAGCGCCACGCAGCAGACAAAGCCAGCGGCAAGAAGCTCGGGTTTCAGCATCGGGACCCTCCACGCAAGGCCGGAGTGCGCTCCGGCCAGCACCAGCCTAAGCGTGGCGCGCGCCCGCGCCAAGCGCGGGGGCGTCAAACCTGCGTGTTCCCGCCCGACGGGACAGAGGATCGCGCGCGCGACGGGCGGAAGAAGCCGCCCGGGGCTTGGATTGCCTCCGCAGGTCCATCCGATTTAAGCCCGTTCCGTCGCCCGCCGGAACGGGCCCCCTCCTTCTCTTGCGCGGCCACCCCGCCGCGTGGCAGGGGCCGGCAACCTCCTGTCATTTCCGGGACAGAAAGCAGCGGAATCGCTCTTGTGCTTGTCCCGAGGCCCGGCTAAACCCCCGGCTCACAAGACGACCCCCTAAGCGCGGAGAGGTGGCGGAGTGGTCGATCGCGCCGGTCTCGAAAACCGGAGTGCCTGCAAGGGTACCGTGGGTTCGAATCCCACCCTCTCCGCCACTTGCCCCCGCGAAAGCGTTTTCCCGAGTGCGGCATGAGGGCCATGTGCGATGTACTGCGGGTTCGCTTCAGCGGCTCTTGCGCATGTCTTTAGTCACCGTTTAGCCCCCGTGGCCAGGAAGCCCTGCGTTAGGCCGGTTTGATCCGGCAGACCCGGTCCAAGAGTAGCAAGGTCTAGGGCCACTGCAAACCCGCCGACAATCTGCGCGATCAGGAGCAACTGGGTGCCGTCGATGCGGCGGCGAAGCGCAGCATCCACGACTTATTGTGCGTGCAAGTCGCCAGCGGGTGGCTGCACCTTGGGCCTTGATCGACCGGTCTGCGATCAACACCGGCACGAGTGCACAATCGGCAATCGCACCCATAAGCGCGATAGTGTCCTGCAAGCGAACCTCGCGGGCCAGTCAGTTTGCGCCGCGCGCCGTCATTCAGAAGGCCTCATCCGCGTGGGCAAGTGTCACTTGCACCACATCGCAGCGCCCGGTGGCAAAGGCGGCGGCGCAACCCTCCAGATAGAATTGCCAACCGCGCAGGAAGGCGTCGCCATACCCAAGCCGCTGGATGCGCCGGCGCTGTTGCATCATCGTCTCGCACCAGATCCGCGCAGGCTGTTTGGCCGCACCAGCCTGTCAACCAGCCGCATGCGCATCGCTTGAAGCCGCCCCGGCTCTCCCCAGCCCGTCCGAAGGCTAAGGTTGCGCAGGGCCAGCGAGAGGGTCCTCTCCAGCGTCTCGCTGTGCCAGTCACCGGCGATCCAGCCCTCGCCCAGCCCAACATCGCCGCGCAGCACCAGACGCGGCAGCAGCCGCCAGTCGCGGATCTGCAAGTCCGCCTCAGCCCGATGACCATGCCTCCGATCAACGCGTGAAGGGGATCATTTCCCTTCAGCGCTGGCCAGGACACCAGCCACACAAGTCCGGCAATATATCCCAGATAGAACAGCGCGGCCGGGCCAAGCCGCAGCGGATCGGCAAGAAGATGGCCGACATTGCGCTCGAACACCGGCCGGATCAGAAACCGGATCCCGATCACATCCAGCGTGAGGAACACCGCGGCAGTTGCAGCATAGAGAAGCGCGACTTGAAGCATGGAAAGTCCTTCGAGATCAATGGTCTGCCAGTTATCGTCCGGCCGACGCAGACGGCGCGAACCTTCTGCCACCCGCGCCAGTGCCTTGTTTTACGCAAATACCCCTGCAGCAGATCAGTTTTCGCGGGCACAACGGCAGGCTCACCGTCGCTACTCAGAAACCACAGCACCGAGCGCATTCGGGTCGCAGGGTCGGTGTGGATGCCCCCCTGACGGCATCGCAATGCGCCAAGCTTTTGATGCCAAAGCGCGATCCGTAGAACGCGGCGTGCAATAACGCCCAATGGAGCAGCTTGACCTTGGAGAAGGTTGTCTTTCGGACTCACCCCCTCCGCCACTTACACATCCCGTTGATATCGGATGATTTTAATTCTTCTGCATTGCGATTGGTTTTGCGCGATGCGCTGTCATCCCGAAAATTGAACCTGCACGGCAAGTAGCCGCCCGAAACAGCATGAAGCCTGTTTGGTCCTGGCGCGTAGCGGTTTTCGGCTGCGGCTTCCCGCGCTGCTCCTGACCTCCCCCTCTTGCAGATCTCACGCAGAAGCCGGTTTCCTGGCTGTGCAACTGATGCCCTGGTCCGCCCGTGCAAAAGGCGCGGCGCGGCGTCTTGCGAACGTCTTCCAAACGTCTTCCAAAAATCCGGGCAGTCCGCATCACCCGCAAGGGGCAGATCCGCCACCGCGCCAGCGCCGGGCGGCCTTCTTTACACGTCCTTTACGCCGGGCCGCCGTCTTTCGCATAGCCGCCTTATGCCGCTTCGGCCCATTCAGCTCCTGACTATTGCAGGAGGTTTCCTTGGCTGACCTTGTCTATCTCGCGATCACAGTGGCGGCTTTCGCCATCTTCGCCATCGCGGTGCGCGCCGCAGAACGCATGTGAGGCGAAACATGTTCGACATCATCCTGGGCCTTGGCGTCGCCGCCGGGCTTTTCGTCTATCTCGGGCGCGCGCTCTTGCGCCCCGACCGGTTCTAGGGGGCAGAGATGAGCTTTGTGGCTTATGCCCTGTATTTCGCCGTCCTCGTCGGTCTGGCCTGGCTTGTGGCCAGCCTGATGATGCGGATCTATGCCGGAGAGCTTCCTTTGGCGATGTTGAAAGTCGAGAACGGCCTGCTGCGCGCCAGCGGCGTGGTTCCCGGTCGCGGCATGTCCTGGGGCGGTTATGCCCTTGCGGCGCTGGCCTTCAACCTGGCTGGCTTTCTTTTGCTTTACGCGATCCTGCGCGGTCAGGGCGGCCTGCCGCTGAACCCTGACGGGATCGGCGGCATGTCGGCTGACCTGGCCTTCAACACCGCCGCCAGCTTCATCACCAACACCAACTGGCAGGCCTATTCGGGCGAGGCGCAGCTGAGCTATCTGTCCCAGATGGCCGGGCTGACGGTGCAGAACTTTGTCAGCGCCGGGACGGGCATGGCTGTCGGCGTGGCGGTGATCCGGGGCTTCGTGCTGGAGAAAGGCGCGAGCATCGGCAACTTCTGGCACGACCTGACGCGGTCGGTGCTCTGGGTGCTTCTGCCGCTGTCGATCCTGCTGGCCTTGTTCCTGGCCGCGCAGGGGGTTCCCCAGACGCTTCTCGGTGCGGTCACGGCGACCGGGGTCGAGGGGGGAGAACAGATCATCGCCCGCGGACCGGCCGCGGCCCAGATCGCCATCAAGCAACTGGGCACGAATGGCGGCGGCTTCTTCGGTGTGAACTCGGCCCATCCGTTCGAGAACCCGACGATCGCCTCGAACCTGGCCGAATGCATGGCCTTGCTGCTGATCCCGATTGCCTTCTGCTTCCTGTTCGGCCGCATGGCGGGCGACCGGCGGCAGGGCTGGGCGATCTTCGCCGCCATGGCCGTGATGTTCGCGGCCGGGCTGGGCGTCATCCACGCCTATGAGGTCGCGGGCAACCCCGCCCTTGGGCTGGGCGCCAATATGGAGGGCAAAGAGCAGCGTTTCGGCGCGATGCTCTCGGCGCTCTGGGCCGCCTCGACCACCGCGGCCTCGAACGGGGCCGTCAACGCGATGCATGACAGTTTCATGCCGCTGTCGGGCATGGTGACCATGGTCTTCATGCAGATCGGCGAGGTGATCTTCGGCGGCGTGGGTGCGGGCATCTACGGCATGCTGATCTATGTCGTGCTTGCGGTCTTCCTGGCCGGGCTGATGGTGGGCCGGACGCCCGAATATCTGGGCCACAAGATCGAGGCGCGCGAAGTGACGCTGGCGATCCTTGCCTTCCTGTCGATGCCGCTGGGCATCCTTGTCGGGGGCGGGATCGCGACCATCGCGCCTTTGTCGCTGACGGCGGTGCAGGATGCGGGGCCGCATGGGCTGAGCGAGATCCTCTATGCCTATTCCAGCGCCATCGGCAACAATGGCAGCGCCTTTGCCGGCTGGGGCGCGGCGGGCATCTGGCAGACGACGGCGATCGGGATCGTCATGCTGATCGGGCGTTTCGCCATCATCATTCCGGTTCTGGCCATCGCGGGCTCGATGATCCGCAAGCCCAAGGCCGCCGCGACCAGCGGCACCTTCCCGACGCATGGCCCCCTGTTCGTCACGCTGCTGGTCCTGACCGTGGTCATTCTTGGCGCGCTGACCTTCTTCCCCGTCCTTGCCCTTGGCCCGATCGCGGAAGAGACCGCGCGGCTGGCCGGACAAAGTTTCTGAGGCATATCATGTCGAAACATGAAAGACCGGCCAATCTCTCTGGCCTTTACCCGATGGCGATCAAGGCAAGCTTCAGCAAGCTTTCGCCCCGCGCCCTGTGGCGCAACCCGGTGATCTTCGTCACCGCCGTTGTCGCCGCAATGACCACGGCCCTCGGGGCGCGCGACCTTGTGTCGGGCGCCGCCGGGGCGGGGACGACGCTGCATATCTCGTTCTCGCTGTGGCTCTGCGTGATCTTCGCCAATTTCGCCGAGGCTCTGGCCGAAGGAAGGGGCAAGGCGCGGGCCGATGCCCTGCGCGCGACCAAGACCGACACGGGCGTCAGGGTGCTGCCCGGCGCCGACAGCGATCCGTCCGAGGCCCAGACCGTCGCCTCGGCAGACCTTCAGCCTGGCCAGTTCGTCCTGCTGACCCCCGGCACGATCATTCCGACCGATGGCGAGGTGGTGCGCGGCGTGGCGTCGGTCAATGAAAGCGCCATCACGGGCGAAAGCGCGCCGGTGATCCGCGAGGCGGGCGGGGACCGCTCCTCGGTCACCGGCGGCACCATGGTCGTGTCGGACTGGCTGGTCATGCGGGTGACGGCAGAACAGGGCAAAAGCTTTCTGGACCGGATGATCGCCCTGGTCGAAGGCGCGGAACGGCAGAAGACGCCGAACGAGATCGCCTTGAACATCCTGCTTGTGGGCCTGACGCTGATCTTCCTTTTCGTCACCGTCACCCTGCCCGCCTTTGCCAGCTATTCCGGCACGGTCATTCCGCTGGTGGTGCTTGGCGCGCTGTTCGTCACGCTGATCCCCACCACCATCGGCGGCCTCTTGTCGGCCATCGGCATCGCCGGGATGGACCGGCTGGTGAAGGCCAATGTCATCGCCAAATCGGGCCGCGCGGTCGAGGCGGCGGGCGATGTCGACACGCTTCTTCTGGACAAGACCGGAACGATCACCTTTGGCAACCGCATGGCCGACGGCTTCATCCCGGCGCCGGGCGTGGATCTGCGCCGTCTGGCCGAGGCGGCGGCGCTGGCCTCGCTGGCCGACGAGACGCCCGAGGGCAAATCCATCGTCGAGAAGGCGCGCGAGATCCTGGGCGCCGTCCCGGCGATGCCGGCCGGGGCCGAGGCAGTGCCCTTTGCCGCCCAGACCCGGCTGTCGGGCCTGGATGCCGGGGGGCAATCCTTCCGCAAGGGCGCGATGGATGCGGTGATCCGGCTGACCGGCCAGACCCCGCCCGGCGCGCTGGCCGGACAGGTCGATGCCATCGCCCGCTCGGGCGGCACGCCGCTCCTGGTGGCCGAAGGAAGCACGATCCTGGGCGCGGTGCATCTGAAGGACATCGTGAAACCCGGCGTCCGCGAACGCTTTGGCGAATTGCGCGCCATGGGCATCCGCACGGTGATGATCACGGGCGACAACCCGCTGACCGCCGCGGCCATTGCCGCCGAAGCGGGGGTAGACGATTTCCTGGCCGAAGCCACGCCCGAGATGAAGCTGGACCTCATCCGCCGCGAACAGGCGGGCGGGCGGCTGGTCGCCATGTGCGGCGACGGCTCGAACGACGCCCCTGCCCTGGCGCAGGCCGATGTGGGCGTGGCGATGAACGCGGGCACGCCGGCCGCGAAAGAGGCGGCGAACCTGATCGACCTCGACAGCGATCCCACCAAGCTGATCGAGGTGGTGCTGGTCGGCAAGCAACTGCTGATCAGCCGGGGCGCGCTGACCACGTTCAGCATCGCCAATGACGTGGCGAAGTACTTCGCCATCCTGCCCGCGATCTTCGTCGCGGCCTATCCCGGGCTTGGCGTGCTGAACATCATGAACCTAACCTCGCCGACCAGCGCCATCCTGTCGGCCGTCATCTTCAACGCGCTGATCCTGGTGGCGCTGGTGCCGCTGGCCCTGCGCGGGGTGCGCTACAAGCCCGCGAGCGCCGCAGCCCTTCTGCGCCGCAATCTGGCGATCTATGGCCTTGGCGGCCTGATCGTTCCCTTCATCGGCATCAAGGCAATCGACCTTTGCCTTGCCGCTTTGAACCTTGCCTGAAGGAGGCATCCATGCTTTCGCATCTTCGTCCTGCCGTGTCGATGATCCTGATCTTCACTGCTGTGACCGGCATCGCCTATCCGCTGGCCGTGACCGGGGCGGCGCAGGCGCTGTTCCCGACCGCCGCCAATGGCAGCCTGATCGAAAAGAACGGGGCTGTCGTCGGGTCGTCGCTGATCGCCCAGCCCTTTGCCGGACCGGGCTATCTGCACCCCCGCGCCTCGGCAAGCGGCTGGAATGCCGCCGGGACCGGGGCGACCAACCTTGGTCCCACCTCGGCCGCTCTGATCGCCCAGACGGCCGAGGCCCGCGCGGCCTGGGAGGCGCTGAACGGCGCCCCCGCCCCGATCGACGCCGTCACCACCTCGGGCTCGGGGCTTGATCCGCATATCAGCCCGGAAAGCGCCTTTGGCCAGGTCGAACGCATCGCCCAGGCGCGGGGGGCTGATCCCTTTGCCGTGCGCGAGCTGATCACCGCGCATGTCGAGGCGCCGGTCCTGGGCCTGTACGGCCTTGCCAGGGTGAACGTGCTGGAGACCAATCTTGCGCTTGACGCGGTCTTCCCGATAGCACCCGTTACACCCTGAAGGAGAAACCATGCCCGCCGACACGGAAAGCCGTCCCTCGCCCGACGCGCTGCTGACCCAGGCTGCGCGCGAAGGCAGGGGGCGGCTGAAGTTGTTCCTCGGCGCAGCGCCCGGCGTCGGCAAGACCTGGGCCATGCTGGACGATGCCCATCGCAAGCAGGCCGAAGGCGTCGATGTGCTGGCGGCGCTGATCGAAACGCATGGCCGGGCGGAAACCCAGGCAAAACTGGCCGGCCTGACGCAACTGCCGCGCAAGGCGGTGCTGTATCGCGACCGCGCCCTGACCGAGATGGATCTTGACGCGCTTCTGGCGCGCCGCCCTGCCCTGGCCCTGATCGACGAGCTGGCCCATACCAATGCCGAAGGCAGCCGCCACGAAAAGCGCTGGCAGGATGTCGAGGAAGTGCTGGCCGCCGGGATCGACGTCTACACCACGCTGAACATCCAGCATATCGAGACGCTGAACGAGACCGTGGCCCGGATCACCGGCGTCCGGGTGCGCGAGACCGTGCCCGACAGCGTGATGGACATGGCCGACGAGATCGAGCTGATCGACATCCCGCCGGAAGAGCTGGTGAAGCGGCTGAAGCAGGGCAAGATCTATCCCGCCGATCAGGCCTCGCGCGCGCTGGGGTCCTTCTTCGTCATGGGCAATCTGACGGCGCTGCGCGAACTTGCCATGCGCACCGCCGCAGACCGGGTCGACGCGCAGTTGCGCGAACATATGGCGGTCAACGCCATCCAGGGCCCCTGGCCGACGCAAGAGCGCATTCTGGTCTGCGTCAACGAAAGCCCGGCGGCGCGCGAGGCGATCCGCGTCGCCAAACGCTCGGCCGACCGCGCGCGGGTGGGGTGGATCGCGCTCAACATCGTCTCGACCCGCAGCGAGGACATGACCGAGGCCGACAAGGACCGGCTGGCCGCCACCCTGCGCCTGGCCGAACGGCTGGGCGCGGAACTGGCCACGCTGGAAAGCGAGCGCGATGTCGCCGAGGCAGTCCTTGCCCTGGCCCGCGACCGCAACGTGCAGCGGATCGTTGTCGGCCGCAGGCGCCGCCGCACGCTTTGGGAACGGCTGACGACCGAGGATTACGCGCGTGACCTGATCCGGCAGGCAGGGTCTTTCGAAGTGACGATCGCCTCGGAACCCGAGGAAAAGGCTGCGGGCCGGACCCTGCGCCTGCCGCGCCTGAGCGGCGGGCCGATGGCCTGGGGCGAGGCGGTTCTGGCGACGGCGGCCGCATCGCTGGGGGCCTGGGCGGCGGATACGCTGTTTCCGGTCGCATCGCTGGCGCTGTTCTTCATGACCGCCGTGATCGTCGTGGCCAGCAGGCGGGGCATGGGGCCATCGGCGCTGGCCTCGGTTCTGGGCTTCCTGTCCTATGACTTCTTCTTCGTCGATCCGCGCCTGACCTTCACGATCACCGACCGCAGCGAGCTTTTGACCCTGACGCTGTTCCTGGCCGCCTCGCTGGTGACCGGCAACCTGGCGGCGCGGCTGCGGGCCCGGGTCGAGGCGCAGGCCGCCATCGCCGACCGCACCAACAAGCTGTATGGCTTCAGCCGCCGCGTCGCTTCGGCGGCAACGGCGGATGACGTGATCTGGGCCTCGGTCAGCCATGTCGCCACCACCCTGCACTGCGAGTCGGTGCTGCTTTTGCCGCGCGAGGGTGCGCTTCAGGTCGTGGGCGGCTTTCCCCCCGAAGACCGCCTGGACCTGCGCGACCAGTCGGCGGCGCAATTCGCCTGGGAAAAGGGTGAACCCGCTGGACAGGGCTCTGACACCTTGCCGACGGCGCGCTGGTTCTTCCTGCCGCTGGTCACGGCAGAGCGCCGGTTGGGTGTTCTTGGCATCGCGTTCGATGACGACCGCATCCTGCCCCGCACCGACCGCCGCCTGCTCGAGGCCCTGGTCGACCAGATTGCCCTGGCGCTGGAACGGCTGCGCCTGACCGAAGACCTGGCCGCGACGGAACTCGCGACCGAGACCGAGCGGTTGCGCACGGCGCTGTTGAATTCGGTCAGCCATGACCTGCGCACCCCCCTTGTCACCATCATCGGCGCGGCGGGCAGCCTGGCGGAAACCGATCTGCCGCCCGAGGCGCGCCGGGATCTGGCCGAGAATATCCGCGAAGAGGGCGAAAGGCTGGACCGCTATGTCCAGAACCTGCTGGACATGACCCGCCTCGGTCATGGCGCGCTGACGCCCCGGCTGGCGCCGCTGGACCTGGCCGAACTGGTCGGCAGCGCCCGCCAGCGGATGCGCGGTGTGTTGCGCGCGCATGTCCTGCGGATCGACCTGCCCCCGACGCTCGAGACGGTGCTGACCGACGCCATGCTGCTGGAGCAGGTGCTGGTGAACATCCTGGACAATGCGGCGAAATATGCGCCGCTCGGGTCAGAAATCGTGGTGTCCGGCCGGTCGGCGTCCGGGCGGATCGAATTGTCCATCGCCGATCACGGGCCGGGCATTCCGGCCGCCGATCAGGCGCGGATCTTCGACATGTTCTACCGGGTGGCCGGTGGCGACCGCCAGCGGGCGGGCACCGGGCTGGGCCTTGCGATCTGCAAGGGATTGGTCGAGGCGATGGGCGGCAGCATCCGGGCCGAAAGCGGCTGGCCCGATGGCAGCGGCACCCGTATCGTCCTGTCGCTGCCCGTTGCTGAAGCCGAGAGACCGCTATGACCGCCCGCGTGCTTGTCGTCGATGACGAAGCCCCGATCCGCCGTTTCCTGCGCGTGGCGCTGGAGGCCGAGGGTCATGCCGTCATCGAGGCCGCGACAGCCCGCGGGGCGGTCGCCGCCACCGCGCGCGAGAACCCTGCCCTGCTGGTGCTGGATCTGGGCCTGCCCGATGCCGACGGCCTGTCGGTCCTGAAGGAAATCCGCGCCTGGTCGCAAGTGCCGGTGCTGATCCTGTCGGTGCGCAGCGACGAGGCCGGAAAGGTCGAGGCGCTGGATGCCGGGGCGCAGGACTATGTGGTCAAGCCCTTCGGCATGAAGGAATTCCTCGCCCGTATCCGCAGCCTGCTGCGCGACCGGATGGCCGAAGACACCGCGCCCTCCAGCCTGGCGATCGGGCCATTGGCCATCGACGCGGCGACCCATACCGCCACGCTGGACGGCAAGCCCCTGCATCTGACGCGGCGCGAGTTCGACCTGTTGTGGATCATGGCCAGCCATCGCGGTCGGCTGATGACGCAGGAGATGATCCTCAAGGCGATCTGGGGCCCGGCCCATGTGCGCGACAGCCAGTATCTGCGCGTCTATATCCGCCAGTTGCGCCAGAAGCTGGGGGATGACGCCAGCAATCCGCGCTTCCTGTTCACCGAACCGGGCGTCGGCTACCGCATGGCCGACGACTAGCCGCCCGACCGGGGCAAGGCAGGTGCGACCCCGCCCGGACAGCCCTGCCCCGCCACGGGACAGGCTGTTCAGGCATCGTCGAAAGTCCGGTAGCTTGGCAAGAAGATGTCTTCCACCGGCGGGTGGTTCAATGTCCGCAAGGGATATTTCGCGATCAGACCGTCAAACTGCGCCTGCGCGCGGGCGTTCCAGGCGGCAAGATCGACCCCGGGGATCTCTCGGTCGCGCATGACCACCCTGCCATTGATGATCGAGGTCTTGAAGTCGCGCCCGGTGCCGGAAAGGATCATCGTCTGGATCGGGTCGATCACCTGGCCAATCGCGAAATCGGACAGATCGAAGATCGTCATGTCCGCCTTTGCCCCGACGGCCAGTCGGCCAAGGTCGGACCGGCCCAGCGCATCGGCGGCGTCAACCGTGGCCGCATCATAGAAATCCGCTGCGGATGCGGCAGTCACCGAATGGTCCGCCACCCGGCAGAGGCTGACCCCGAGGCGCATGTTCTCGACCATGTCCGGCGGGAACGTGTCAGTGCCAAGCGCAATGCGAACCCCGGCACGGCGCAGCCGCGCGAAACTTTCCATCGTGCCGCCATAGCGCGACAGCACCAGCGGGCAGTGGATCAGGGTCGCGCCGCTGGCGGCCAACAGCCCCGCATCGTTGCCCGCCCGCGCCACCCGGCTGTGCCCGGTCAGATAGACCCCATGCGGCAGGAGCGCGCGTTTGCTGAGGAAGCCGAGAGAGTTCAGCCATTCCACCGGCGTCATGTCATAGCGCTCGACGATGGCATCGAATTCGTCAAGCGACTGGCAGCAATGCAGCCGGACCGGCACATCGTATTCGGAGGACAGGGCCGCAGAGCCGCGGATCAGCGCTGGCGTGCAATTCTCGATCCGGTCAGGGGCCAGCATGCCCCGGATCAGCCCGCCATGCGCGCCGTCGAAAGCCCGGATGAAGCGTTCCGCATCGGCCAGACCCTTCAACCCGCGCGCTTCATCCCAATGGGTGTAGAAGCTGCCATCCGCCCGCACCACCTCGACCCCCGTCATATAGCAGGGGCCCAGGTAGGCGCGCAGGCCAAGTTCGGCCGCAGAAGCGGCCGCGCAGGCGAATTCGTCATGGGTTTCCGCCCATTGCCGATAGAACATCGACGTGATCGGCAAGGCTGTGGTGATGCCGTTACGGATCAGTTGGGCGAAGGCATATTTCATTTTGAACGCCTGCTCTTCGTCCGAATACATCTCGACCGGGCCTGCGGTGACATAATCCTCGGGCCAGGTCCGGCCCTTGGCCCAATCGGGCTGGTTGTCGAAGGCGAGCACGGTCGTATCCAGATCGCCCAGCGCGTTCAGGTCGACGAAGCCCGGGCCAAGCACCGCATTGCCGCCGTCGATGTCGGCCTCGACCGGGCCTTGATAGCCCCGGCCGACGAAGAGAATCGTATCGCCCCGAAAGACGACCTCGCCGTCCTTCACGATCCGATGCGAGGTTCCGTCCCAGGCGATCACATAGCGGGCGCGGACGCGCGTTGTCGTCATGGAATCACTCCTTTGCTGGCAGTATCGGGCAAGGCCAAGGGTTCAGTGCCAAGGGCCGGTAACCTGGAAGCCCCGCCTGGCGTGATGCCCAAAGTCGCGGCGGGCGGCCCTGGCCAAGGGCACAGTCGGCAGCAGTCCGCTTCTTCTTGCACATGTCGGGCTCAAGGCAGCCAACTATTTGTATACAATCATATCGCATCAATACCAATCAACCTGTACCCAATGCAATCCGATGCTTAACCAGATTTCTGGACAGCGGCTGGCCCAGGCAGGAACGGCTGAATATCTGCGCTGTCGCAGCCTCGAATCACGGGAAGGCCGCAAGGCAGGCCATTTTTAAAGGTCAAACAGGTGCATTTCTCGGGATCGGCTTGATCCTTGGTGATCTGCCGCCCTGTCGAACACCCCGCCCGTACACAACAACAGCGTTGACAGATGGCCGCTGAACTGCAAGTTTCATTGTATACAATATAGCGGGCATCCGCAGCACAGCAGGGTCTTGATGCGCATTAAGCTCATAAATCCGAACACCTCGACCGCCATGACCGAAGCCATGGCCCAGGCCGCCCGCGACCTGGCCGCCCCCGGCACCCGGATTGACGCGGTGACCAACCTGTCGGGCCCCGCTTCGATAGAAGGGCATTACGACGAAGCGATCAGCGTCATCGGAATGATCGATCAGATGCGCCTTGACCCGACCGCTGACGCCTATGTCATCGCCTGCTTCGGCGATCCGGGCCTTCTGGCGGCACGAGAGCTGACCGGGGCGCCCGTTCTTGGCATCGCCGAGGCGGCGATGCACGCCGCGACCTTCGTGGCGACCTCGTTCTCGATCGTGACCACGCTGGACCGCACCCGGATCATCTCGGAGGCGCTGGTGCGCAATTACGGGATGCAGGCGGCCTGCCGCCGGGTCCGGGCGACGAACCTGCCCGTCCTGGAGCTGGAAGAGCCGGGCGACCGGGTGAACGAGATCGTCTTCGCCGAATGCAAGCGGGCGCTGGAAGAGGATGGCTGCGGCGCCATCGTGTTGGGCTGCGCCGGCATGGCGGGCCTGGTCGACTATCTTCGCGCCCGTCTGCCGGTGCCGGTGATCGACGGCGTCGCCGCGGCCGTGAAATTCGCCGAGGCGCTTGTGGGCGGCGGCCTGCGGACCTCAAAGCATGGCGATCTCGCCTATCCCCTGCCCAAGGCCTATTCCGGCTGCCTGGCGTCCTATGCGCCGTCAGCCCTGCAGGGCCTGCGCGAACAAGGACCTGAAATCAACGCCTCCCGTCGACTGTGACAAATCCACTTGGGACTCGATATGCCTGAGATGATGCTCCATTCGCTCGATGGCCGCCGCCTCGTCGCCCGCGGAAAGCGCGTCGATGATCTCGCCATGTTCGTCGCAAGAGCAGGGCACCGCGCCCGGCACTTCATAAAGCGCGATGATCAGCGAGGTGCGCGACACCAGTTCCTGCACCACATCGGCCAGCACGGCATTGCCGGCCAGCTCGGCCAGCGCCAGGTGAAATTCGCCCGACAGTTCCACCCTGCGCCGCTTGTCATCGGCAAGCTGCGCATTGCGTTCCTCGGCCAGAATGCCCCGCAGCCGCGCAAGGCCGGCCTCGTCCCGCCTGCGCGCGACCTTGCGGACCAGCTCGCTTTCGATGATGTGGCGCGCCTCGAAGACCTGGCGCCCTTCCTCGGTGGTCGGGCGCGCGACGCGGGCGCCCTTGTTCGGAACGATCACGACCAGCTTTTCATGCGCAAGCTGTTGAAGAACCTTGCGGATGATCGTGCGGCTCACCCCGAAGGCCGAGGCGAGCGCGTCTTCTTGCAGCGGCGTGGCGGGGCGCAATTGATGGTTGATGATGGCCGCGTAGATCGCGCTGTAGATGCGTTCGTCGGTCCGATGCCCACGCTTTGCCGTGCGGCTGCCCTTGCCCGGAATGTTCACGTCAGGTTCCGCCTATCCCTGGCCCCAAACGATGGGGGCAGCAAAATGTATACAACATTGTTCAACAATCTCATGCCGCCAACGTCAAGAGGCAGAACGCAAAAACACCTGCGGAGGAAAGGCTGATGACCGCTGCCGCGCTGGAAGTCCGCGACCTGTCCATCGTCTTCGACACGCGAAAAGGCCCGCTGCCCGCCATCGACGGCATCAGCTTTCAGATGCAACGCGGCGAGGTTCTGGGCATCGTCGGGGAATCCGGGGCCGGAAAATCCCTGACCGGCAATGCGCTGATCGGCTTGCTGCAGGCACCGGGGCGCATCTCGGCCGGATCGATCCATCTTGACGGGCTGCGCATCGACAATCTGGACCGCGAGGCGCAGCGCCGCCTGCGGGGCAAGCGGATCGGGGCGATCTTCCAGGACCCGCTGACCAGTCTGGACCCGCTGATGACCGTGGGCGACCAGTTGATCGAGACGATCCGCACCCATCTGCCGATGACGGCAGCCGCAGCCCGTCAGCGGGCGCTGGACCTGCTGGCCGAGGCGGGCATCGCTGACCCCGCGAACCGCTTGCAGCAATATCCGCACCAGTTTTCGGGCGGGATGCGGCAGCGCATCGTCATCGCCCTGGCCATTGCCGCCGAGCCTGACGTGATCGTGGCGGATGAGCCGACGACGGCGCTGGATGTCTCGGTTCAGGCGCAGATCCTGGCGCTGCTGCGACGGCTGGCGCGCGATCACGGCACGGCGATCATGCTGGTGACGCATGACATGGGCGTGATCGCCGAGATCGCCGACCGGGTCGCGGTGATCTATGCGGGCCGCCTTGTCGAGATCGGGCCGGTCGCCGAAGTGCTTCACGCCGCCCGCCACCCCTACACCAAGGGCCTGATGAGCCTGATCCCTTCGCTGACGCGGCGCGAGGAGCGACTGCCACAGATCGCGGGTTCGATGCCCCGCCCTGGGCAATGGCCCGGCGGGTGCAGCTTCCACCCGCGCTGCCCGCAGGCCGGCCCGCGCTGCGCGACCGAGGTGCCGCGCCCCACCGCCATCGAAAGCCTGGACGTCGCCTGCCACCTGTTTTCCGGCGGCACCACGGCACAGCCCAAGAGCTGAACGACCAAAAACACTGCAAAACACCAACGGGAGAAAGAAATGCGCCACTTTGCAAGACCATGGCTTCTGGCCGCCGGGCTGGCGGCCTTCGCCACCACGGCCGACGCGAATACCCTGCGCTTCGCCGAGGGCCAGGACATCCATTCGATGGACCCGCACGCCGCCCGCGACGACTTTGCACTCAGCCTCTTGTGCAATGTCTATGAAGGGCTGGTGCGCTGGAACGCGGATCTGAAGATCGAACCGGCACTGGCCGAAAGCTGGGAGGCGCTGTCGGACACGGAATGGCGGTTCCATCTGCGCAAGGGGGTGACCTTCCACAACGGCAACCCCTTCACCGCCGATGACGTGATCTTTTCCTTCCACCGCGCCGGGGATGCCGGATCGCCCTTTGCGGGTCTTCTGGAGCCCGTCGCCGAGGTGGTGAAGGTCGATGACCATACCGTCGACGTTAAGCTCAAGCGGAAATATGCGCTGGTGCTGAACGATTTCGCCGGCTGGTACATTCTGGACAAGGAGTTCCAGGAAGAAATCGGCGCCGTGACGCCCCTCGACCTCAGTTCGAACGCGGGTGGCGCGATGCAGGCCGCGGCCAATGGGACCGGCCCGTTCAAGCTGATCGAGCGCCAGCCAGATGTCAAAACCGTGCTGGCCGCGAACCCGGACTGGTGGGACGAGAAGAAGCACAATCTCGACGAGATCGTCTACACGCCGATCACCAACAACGCGACCCGGGTTGCCGCGCTGTTGTCGGGAGAGGTGGACTTTATCCGCAACGCCCCCCCGCAGGACATCGCGCGGATCGAAGCCACCCCGGGCATGAAGGTGATGCGCGGGCCGCATCTGCGCACCATCTTCTTCGGGATGGACCAGCAAAGCGACACGCTTCCCGGCAGCGGCGTCGATGGCAACCCGCTGAAGGATGTCCGCGTCCGCAAGGCCATTGGCATGGCGATGGATGTCGAAGGGATCAAGCGGTCGATCATGCGCGGCAATTCGAGCCAGGTGGCAACCCAGCTTGCGCCGCAGATGCCGTTCTACGACCCGAGCCTGGAAGTGCCGCTGCCCTTCGACCCGGAAGGCGCGAAGGCGCTTTTGGCCGAGGCGGGTTATGGCGACGGCTTTGCCCTGACCCTGGACTGCCCCGCCGGGTCCTTCATCAACGATGAACAGATCTGCCAGGCGGCCGTCGGAATGCTGGCAAAGATCGGCATCACCGCCCAGATCGCCATGCATCCGCCGGTGCAATACGATACCGAACTGCCGGCCGGGAAATACGCCTTCTACATGCTGGGCTGGGCCGGGCTGCCGACCATCGACCCCTACAACGTCTTCAACGCCACCGTCCACACGCCCACGGGCGAGCTGGGCGCCTGGAATCCGAACGGCTATTCCAACCCCCGTGTGGATGAGCTGATCATCCAGATCGGCGAGGAATACGATCCCGCCAAGCGTCAGGCGATGATCTCGGAAGTGCTGAAGACCCAGCGCGACGAGGTGGGCAAGATCATGCTTCACCAGCAGTTCCTGACCTGGGGCATGACCGACAAGGTCAATGCCATCGTGCCCGGCGATGAATACACCCGCTTCTGGTACTACACGATGAACTGATCGGTGCGCGCATCAGCCCTGCCGCCTGCGGACGGCTGATGCGCGCCCCCCTTCCCTTGACCGAAAGCAAGCGATGATAGCGATCGTTCTCCGCCGTCTGGGCAGCATTCTTCTTGTGATGCTGGTCGTGGCCGCCCTCTCCTTCCTGATCTTCAACTTCCTTGGCGACCCGGTGAACAACATCCTCGGCGTCAACGCGACGCAGGAGGAGCGCGAAGAACTGCGCCGGACCCTGGGCCTGGATCAGCCCACCTGGGTGCAGTTCTGGCACTTCCTTGAGCGCGCCGTCGTAGGCGACTTCGGCATTTCCTACAGAAACCGCCAGCCGGTGATGGAGCTGATCCTGTCGCGGATGCCCGCGACGGTGGAACTGGTGCTTTGCGCCACCCTGCTTGCACTGGCCGTCGGCATTCCCATGGGCGTCTATTGCGCGCTGAAGCCGAACGGCGTCGTGTCGCGGGTTTTGCAGATGATCGCGCTGATCGGAATCTCGATCCCGCAATTCCTGTTGGGAATGCTGTTGATCCTGGTCTTCTCGGTCGAACTGCGCTGGCTTTCGGCCTTTGGCCGGGGCGAGGTGGTGACCATCGGCTGGTGGTCGACGGGCCTGCTGACTCCATCTGGCCGCATGGCGCTGATCATGCCGGTCCTGACGCTGGCCGTCTTCCAGATTTCCATGATCATGCGTCTGGTGCAGGGCGAGATGCAGGAGGTGCTGCGCTCTGACTTCATCAAATTCGCCCGTGCCCGCGGCCTGACGGACCGGGCGGTCAATCTGCGGCACGCGCTGCGCAATTCGCTTTTGCCCGTCGTCACGGTGGTCGGCCTGCAGATCGGCGCGCTGATCGCCTTTGCCATCGTCTGCGAGGCGGTGTTCCAGTGGCCCGGCCTGGGCCTGTTGATCCTGCAAGCCATCGAATATGCCGATTTCCCCGTCATGGCCGCCTATCTGGCCCTGGTCGGCTTCGGTTTCGCGATGATCAACCTGACCGTCGACATGATCTATCTCTTCATCGATCCCAGGATGCGCCGCAAATGACCCGCGCCATTGCCTCTCTCCGGGCTGCAATCGACAGCGATCTGGCCTGGCGGTTCCGCCAGTCGCCCGCTGCGATGGCCGCCGCCGCACTGCTGCTTGTGATGGTGGTCTGCGCCATCGCCGCGCCGCTGATCGCGCCCCATACCCCCTTCGATCCGGCAACGCTGAACCTGATGGATTCGCGCCTGCCGCCAGCCTGGGTCGAAGGCGGGATGCTGACATATCCCCTTGGCACCGACGAACAGGGCCGCGATGTCCTGTCGACGATCTTCTACGGCATGCGGATCTCGATCACCGTGGGCGTCGCCGCAGTCTGTCTGTCTGTCGTGATCGGCGTGACGCTGGGGCTGGTCGCCGGCTGGTGCGGCGGCTGGATCGACGCCGCGATCATGCGCCTTGGCGATGTTCAGCTTTCCTTCCCCACGATCATGATCGCCTTCTTCATCGACGGCGTGGCAAAGGCGATGATGCCACCCGATCTGCGCGAGATGACGCGGTTCTATGTCGTGATCTTCGCCATCGGCATCGCCGACTGGGTGCAGTTCGCCCGCACGGTCCGGGCCGCGACCATGATCGAGAAGAACAAGGACTATGCCGCCGCCGCCAAACTGTCGCGCGTCTCGGGGCTGAAGATCCTTTTCGCGCATGTTCTGCCCAACACCCTTGGTCCCGTCATCATCCTGGCCACGCTTGGCCTTGGCGTCGCCATCCTGACCGAAGCGATCCTGTCCTTCCTTGGCCTGGGGATGCCGCCCACCCAGCCCTCTCTGGGGGCGTTGATCCGGGTCGGAAACGACCTTCTTCTGTCCGGCGAATGGTGGATCTCGATGTTCCCGGGTCTTGCGCTGGTTCTTCTGGTTCTCTCTGTCAACATCTTTGGCGACTGGCTGCGGAATGCCCTGAATCCGCGCCTGAAATGAAAGTGCAAACATGTCCGACCTGCTGATCACCAATGTCCGCCCGGAAGATGGCCCGCTTGCCGATATCCTGATCCAGGGTGGCCGCATCGCCGCCATCGGCAAGGGCCTTGCCGCGCCCGGGGGCACCCCTGTCCATGACGGCAAGGGTGCCATCGCGATGGCGCCCTTCGTCGAAGCGCATGTCCATCTGGACAAGATCCTCTGGGGCCTGCCCTGGCACCCGATCGAAGTGCCCGCCGGCCTGCGCGCCATGATCGACAACGAAGTCGAGATCCGCAGGAACCTGCCCTGGAGCGTTGAAGACCGCGCCGGGCGGCTGATGCGGCAATGCGTCGCCATGGGGTCCACCCACATCCGCAGCCATATCGACATCTCGACCTTCTACAAGCTGGACAATGTGACGGGCGTCCTGGCCGCCTGGGACAGGATGAAGACTGCGGTAGGGCTGGAACTCGTGGCTTTTCCGCAGACCGGGCTGATGATCGATCCGGGCTGCGCGGCGCTGATGGAGGCCGCCCTGGACGAGGGCTGTTCCGTCATCGGCGGCATCGACCCCGGCACCATCGACGGCGATCCGAAAGGGCATCTGGACACGATCTTCGACATCGCCGACCGCAAGGCGGCGAAGATCGACATCCATCTTCACGAACCCGGCGAGCTGGGCCTGTTCGAGATGGGCTTGATCTGCGACCGGACCGAGGCCCTGGGGATGGAGGGGCGCGTTGTCATAAGCCACGCCTTCTGCCTGGGAGACGGCCCATCCGCCAAAGTCTCGGCAATGATCGAAAGGCTGGCGAAACTGCGCATCGGGATCATTTCCGCCGTCCCGGGCGAGATCGCATTTCCGCCGATGCTGGATCTTGCGCAGCGCGGCGTTCCCTGTGCGCTGGCGTCGGATTCGATCCGCGACACCTGGAACCCGCATGGCAATGGCGACATGCTGGACCGCTGCTGGCTGTTCTCGTTCCGCAGCTGGAGCCGCACCGATGCCGAATTGCTGGCCTGTCTTGAGATGGGCCGCTCGCGCGGCGCCGACCTTCTGGACTTGCAAGGTTACGGTCTGGCCGCAGGCTGCGAAGGCAGCCTTGTCCTGATCCAGGGTGAAAACCGCGCGCAGGTGCTGGTGGACCGCCCTGCCCGCGCGCTGGTGGTCAAATCCGGGCGCATCGTCGCCGAGGAAGGCCGCTATATCGGGCCGGGGGCGCCATGAGCGACGCAACATTCCCTCTCGTCTCGGTTCAGGGGCTGGGGCGCAGCTTCGATGTCTCGGCCCCCGCGATCCAGCGCTTGCTGACCGGCGCGCCCCGGCGCAGCGTGCGGGCGGTGGATGATGTCAACTTTGACGTCGATACCGGCACGACATTCGCGGTCGTCGGCGAATCCGGCTGCGGCAAGTCAACCCTGACCCGGCTGATCGCGGGTCTGGACAGGCCCAGCGAAGGCGCCGTCCGGCTCAGGGCGCGCGCAGGCGGCCCGGTCCGCATCCAGATGGTCTTCCAGGACCCCGTCGGCAGCCTGAACGCCCGGTGGCGCATCGGCCGTTCGATCGCCGAGCCGATGCCAAAGGGCCTGGCGGCGGCTCAGCGGCAGGACCGCGTCGCCGAACTTCTGACCATCGTCGGCCTTTCACCCGGCGATGCGGCGAAATACCCGCATGAATTCTCGGGCGGCCAGCGCCAGCGCATCGCCATCGCGCGGGCATTGGCCGGGGAAAGCGACCTTCTTCTGCTGGATGAACCCACTTCGGCGCTGGATGTCTCGGTGCAGGCCCAGGTGCTGAACCTTCTGAAGGACCTGCAAGAGCGGCTGGGCCTGACCTATCTGTTCATCAGCCACAACCTGGCCGTGGTGCGCTTCATGGCCGACCGCCTGGGCATCATGTATCTTGGCCGCATGGTCGAGGAAGGCCCGGCGGAATTGCTGTTCGGCGCAGCGGCCCATCCCTATACAAGGCAGCTTATCGCCACTGTCCCCAACGTTGACAGCCCGCAGCGTGACCGCGACCCTGTCGCCTTCGACATACCGAGCCCGATGAACATGCCCCCCGGATGCAACTTCAACCCGCGCTGTCCCCTGGCCATGGACATCTGCCGACACGAGCGCCCCGCCCTGCGCGAGCGGTCGAATGGCACCCGCATCGCCTGCCACGCGGTTCATGACTGAGATGGATTTCGATTTCACCCGCCTGCCCGAGCAGGACCGCTATCGCCTGCTGACCAATTTCGTTGGGCCGCGCCCCATCGCGCTGGTTTCGACCATCGACGAAGACGGCCATCACAACGCCGCACCGATGAGCTTTTTCAACGTCTTCTCGCACGAGCCGCCGATCCTGATCATCGGCGTCCAGCCGCGCGAGGACGGAAGCCCCAAGGACACGGTCGCCAATCTGCGCCGTTCCGGCGAGCTTGTGGTGCATATGGTGGATCTGGCGCTGGCTCAGGCGATGCTGGTGACCGGCCGCGATTACCCGCCGGGAACCGATGAGATCGCCATGGCCGGGCTGACCGCCGCGCCCTGCCACCAGGTCGCGGCGCCGCGGATCGCCGAGGCGCCCTGCGCGATGGAATGCCGGGTCGAGCAGATCATCGACTACCCGCGCCGCGCCATAATCCTTGCCCGCGTGGTCCAGATGTTCGTCCAGGACCGCTGCCTTGATACGAAGGGCCGCTATGTCGATCCCGGCACCTATCAGCCCATCGCCCGGCTGCACGCCGACAATTACATCGCCAGCGACCGCCAGTTCGTGCTTGAGGACGACCCGGAATGGCGGTGACCAAAGCGGGACGGACATAGGCGCGGGGGGCTGGACGGCGCACTTGATCGGCAGTCCTTGCCTTCGCATCGCCCTATCCGGCATCAGGCTGTTCTTCCGGTCTGGCGGCACGGAAGGCCGGTATCTGCATACACGCGGCCTGTATCCGGGCAAGCGTGGGCCATCCGGCATCGTCCAACCCGAAGCGGCGGTTGTTCAGAAGCTGGGCAAAAAGGCAGATATCCGCCAGGCCAGGCTGGTCCCCGTGGCAGAACCGGCCGGTTTGCGGGGCCGCGGCCAGGATCTCCTCCATTGGATCAAGCGTCGCCCGCGCCCAATGGCGGAACCATTCGGCCTGCGTCTCGGGCCCGGCGCCGAACCTGGTTTCCAGGTCGCGCAGCACCCGCAGGTTGTTCAGCGGATGCACCTCGCAGGCGATCATCGCGGCAAGCGCCCGCACCCGCGCCCGACTAGCGCTGTCCGAGGGCAAAAGCGCCGGATCGGGAAACCGCTCTTCCAGATATTCAATGATCGGCAGGGACTGGGCAAGGGTAAGCCCGTCGATTTCCAGGACCGGCACCACACCCTGCGGGTTGACCGCCAGATAGGCAGACGAGCGGTGCTCTCCCGCGCGCAGGTTCCAGGGAACATAGGCGTAATCCAGCCCCTTCATCGCCAGCGCCACCCGCACCCTGACCGAAGTGGAGGAGCGGAAGTAACTGTGCAGGCGGATTTCGCTCATGCTTTCGGGCCGATCAGCGTGGTGATCGGCGTCAGCCCCTGGACCATGACGGCGCAGCGGTCGCCCGGTTTCAGCGGGCCGACGCCTGCGGGTGTGCCGGTGAACACCAGATCGCCGGGCTGGATCGTGACCGAGGCGGACAGCGCGGCGATGATTTCCGGCACGTTCCAGATCATCGTGTCCAGCGCCGCATCCTGCCGTGCCTCGCCATTCACCGTCAGCGAGATCCGGGCCGAACCGGGCAGAGCCTGCCCCAGCATGCGGGTGATCGTGCCCACCACGGCCGAGCGGTCGAAGCCCTTGCTCCAGTCCCAGGGGCGGCCCCGGTCGCGCAGGGCGAATTGCAAGTCGCGCCGGGTCAGATCATTGCCGACGGCATAACCGTAGACGTGATCCAGCGCCCGTTCGACCGCGACATTCGCCCCGGCCTTGCCGATGGCGATGACCAGTTCGGCCTCATGGTGGAAATTCTCGGTCAGCGGCGGGTAGGCGACGGTTTCCCCGTCCTGCACCAGCGCATCGACGGGCTTGGTGAAGAAGAAGGGGGGCTCGCGTTCCGGCTGGAACCCCATCTCGCGGATATGGTCGGCATAGTTGCGGCCGACGCAGAAGATCCGGCGCAGCGCGAAGCGGCGCGTCTCATCCGCGACAGGCAGGCTTTGCACGGGCATGGGGGCGAAAACATAGTCCATCAGTTTCTCCTGCGGTCAGCGGACGGTGATTTCCATTTGCCCGATGCCCGAGATCCGGGCCGTCATCACATCGCCCGACGTCACGGGCGCGACGCCTTCGGGTGTGCCGGTGAACAGAAGATCGCCCGGCATCAGCGTGTAGAAGGCCGAAGCCTTCTCGATCAGGGTTGCCACATCGCGCAGCAGATGGGCGGTCGACGCCTTCTGCCGGGTTTCGCCATTGACCAGCAGATGCAGATCCAGCGCCGAGGGGTCGGCAATCTCATCCGCCGTCACCATCCAGGGGCCAAGCACCGTGTAGCTGTCGCAGGATTTGCGCATGCTGCGCTCCTCGGTGCCGCGGACCGTCATGTCGAGGCCGATGGCATAGCCCGCGACATGCGCCAGCGCCTGATCCCGCGACACGCGGTTCGCGGGCCTGCCGATCACCGCGACCAGCTCGATCTCATGGTCGTTGCGCGCCTTGGGAAAGCGGATCACCACCGGGTCGGACGGCCCGATCAGCGAGCTGGGCGCCTTGAGGAACAGCCCCGCCTTGTCGATCGGCAGGATATTGGTGCCGTGATGGATCGCTTGGTCCGCCAGCGCCTCGTCATGGTGCAGCCGGTAATTGACCGGCGCGGCCACGATCTTGCGGGGCGAGGCGACGGGCGGCAGCAGGCGCAGACCGGCCAGCGGCATGGCGGGCGCGCCATCGGCCAAGGCCTCGATCTGCGGGCGCAGGCTTGGCAGGGCGGCGACCAGCGGGTCGTGATCGGGCAGCGGATAGCGGCAGGTCGGCAGGGCGTCCAGAATGGCGGTCACGTCATGGATGACAGGCGCCTCTGCCGGGCCGCGCACCACGCCCAGACGGTTTTCGTTGAAACGGCACAGGCGCATCAGAATGCCTTTCCCACTTGGGCGGGGGCCGGAAGGATGCGCCCCTCGCAGCGGCCGAACCCGATCCGTTGGCCATCCACCTCGCCCCAGCCGGTCAGGGTCACGCTGTCGCCATCCTCAAGGAAGATGCGGCTGCCACCCTGTTCCAGCGCGATTGCGTCGCGCCCGCCCCAGCTTTGTTCCATCAGACAGCCGAAATTGCCGCGCTCGGGCCCGGAAATCGTGCCGGACCCCAGCAGATCGCCGGTCTGCATCCGGCAGCCACAGACCGCGTGATGGGCCAGAAGCTGCGGCGCGGAATAGTAGAGATGCGCTGTATTGGTCTGGACGATCCGGCTGGCCCGCGCAGCCCCTTCGGGCTGCAGATGCGCCTCAAGCGTGACGTCCAGAAAGTAATCGGCTTCCTCTTGCAGATAGGGCAGCAGCGCGGTGTCCCGCGCGGGCCCCGGGCGGCGGCACGGCTCCAGCGCGGCCCGGGTCACGACCCAGGGGCTGATCGAGGTGGCAAAGGCCTTGGACTGGAAGGGGCCAAGCGGCTGCCCTTCCCACCGCTGGATGTCGCGGGCCGACCAGTCGTTCAGCAGGACGAAGCCGAAAAGATGCTCCCAGGCCTCGGCCACGGTCAGAGTCTGGCCCATCTCGGTCGGCAGGGCGACGATCGCGCCGAACTCCACCTCGATATCCAGCCGCTGCGAGGGGCCGAATTTCGGGCCATCAGCGCCCATCACCTGCCCCAGCGGACGGCGCACCTCGGTGCCCGACACCACCACGGTCGAGACCCGGCCATTATAGCCGATCGGCATATGCGACCAGTTCGGGGTCAGCGCATTCTCCGGCCCGCGCAGGATCGAGCCGGAATTGAACGCGTGTTGCCGCCCGGCATAAAAATCGGTGTAGCCCCTGATCTCGACCGGCAGGTGCATCTGCGCGTTTGCCAAAGGCAGCAGCGCCCGCGCGCGCAGCAGGGCATCTTCGCGCAGGGCCGGGTCGCCGCCCTCGGCCAGAAGATCGGTCAGCCGCGCCCGGATGGCGGCCCATGTCGCGGCGCCCGCGGCCATGAACCGGTTCAACGCGGGCTGGTCAAACCCCAGATCGGCGCCGGGCAACAGCCCCGCTGCGACCAGCTCTGCCAGATCCAGCACGCTTGCGCCGATGGCAACGCCGCATCGCGGGCCGCGGCCATCGGTGGAAAACACCCCGTAAGGCAGATTCGCCAAGGGGAAATCGCAACCCGGCGCCTGTGCCCCATCGACCCAAGACTGTTTCACGCATGCCCTCCCAAGCTGTTGCGCGGCATCGCGGAATCCCGCCGGGCACGCCCCTTGCGGCGGCCCACCGCCTCGGCGCGCGCTTCAAAACTGCATTCAATTTTGACAGATCAATCGCAAATTCAAGCAAAAAATGATTGACTGGCGCGTTAATCGTATACACTTTTGCAGAACGCCGACCAGAGGAGAGAAGTGGCATCGCGGCAGAGGAGTGCCGCGCAGCCCGTGGACAGGCTCGGTGCATGGGAGGAGAAGACGATGACTGCCACCGACAGGAGGCTGCCACTCTGGCTTGCCACCGGACTTGCGACATTTGCCGCGCCCGCCATCGCCCAGGATCTGGGCGAGCCGGTGCCGGAACTGAAAATCGCCTATTATGCCGCCGACATGGGCCCGATGTACGAACAGTCGGCCCGGGTGCTATCGGAAGAATGGGCCAAGCTGGGCATCAGCTTCCAGATGCAGCCGGTGCAGTTCAGCACCTTCATCTCGAACATCATGGTCGGCGGCGGTCTGGAAGACATGGCGGTCTTTACCGTGGGCGCCGACCCCGACCGGGTGGACCCGACCTACTGGCTGCATGATCTGGGGGCCTGCGGCGCACGGCGCAACGGCGCGAAATGGTGCGACGAGGCCTATACCAAGATGGTGCAGGACCAGCGCGAGATCATCGACCAGAAAGACCGCATCGCGGCGGTTCATGCAGCGCAGCAGCATTTCTACGACGTCATGCCCTGGTGGCCCGCGACGAACACCGTCTACGGCATCCTGTGGAACAACGAGAAATGGGAGAATGTGACCTCTCCCGCGCCGGTCGCGGCGCATGAGGGGCTGATCGACCCCTGGCTTTCCGCCAAGCCGCTGACCGATGACCGCTGGCTTGACTGGGCGCATTACGAGGATGTGACCACCTACAACCCGCTTGCCGAAGAAGGCGCGGTGGGCTGGCTGCGCTTCGTCTATGACACTTTCGCCAAGAACAATTCCGAAGGCGAGACGATCCCCTGGGCCGCAGCCGCCTGGGAGTTCACCGATCCGACCACGGTGAAGATCACCCTGCGCGACGGCATGAAGTTCCACGATGGCGAGGCAGTGACGGCGGATGACGCGGTCTTCACGCTGAACAAGGTGGTGGAATTGCAGCCCCCGGCCATGTCCTCGCGCATCGCCAACATCGCTTCTGCGGAAAAGATCGACGATCTGACCTTCAACGTGAAGCTGAAGACGCCCGACGCCTCTTTCGTCACCACGGTTCTTCCCTATGCCTTCATTCTGCCCGAGCATCTGTGGGCGGATTACACCGGCGACATGGTGGCGCGGGATGTGGTGGCGGATGGCGTGGCCATCGGCAGCGGCCCGTTCAAGTTCAAGACCTGGCGTGTGAACGAAGTGCACGAGCTGGACGCGAACCCCGACCACTTCCATGCCCCCGGCTATGACGGCGTGCGCCGTCTGGCGCTGGGTCAGGCCGATGCGATCCGCTCCGCCATGCTGTCCGGCACGGGCGACATCGCGACCATGGTGCTGCCGGTTGCCGCGATGAGCGATCTGGCGGATCAGGAGGATTTCCTCGACTTCCTGGAAATCCCGTCGCATGGCACGATGCTGATCTGGCTCAACAACGAGAAGGCGCCGTTCACCGATCCGGCTTTCCGCAAGGCGCTGCGTCAGGCGACCGCCAAGGATCGCGCCGCGATCGAAGGCTGGCTCGGCTTTGCCGTCCCGGCTGGCGAGGGCCCGGTGCCGAAGCAACTGGGAATGTGGTACAATCCGGACCTGCCGGAAATCGCCTTTGACGTCGAAGCGGCGCGCGCCACGCTGGCCGAGGCGGGTTTCGGCTGGGACGATCAGGGTCGCCTGCACTATCCCAAGAACTGATCCCCATCCGGCCCGTCTTCCTGACGGGCCGGGTTCCCGCGCCGCAGACCCCGTTCCAGGACCGCCTGCCGCCCGCAAACCCAAGCCAGCCCGAGACCCCGATGCGCGCCTATATCCTCCGTCGTCTGGCACAGAGTGTGCTGGTCGTCTGGGCGGTCACGACGATCATGTTCTTCATGTTCCGCGTGATGCCCGCCGACCCCACCGCCCTCCTTCTTGAACGCGGCCTGACCGAAGAGGCGCGGCAGGCGCTGCTGGAGGAATGGGGCCTGACCGGGACACTCTGGGATCAGTATGTCGCCTATCTGGGCAATATCCTGACCGGCGATTTCGGGTCGTCCTTCCTGTATCGCAAGCCGGTATGGGAGGTGCTGACGCCACTGATCATCAACACGCTCTGGATCGCGGTTCCGGGCCTGCTGATCGGCGCGGCGCTGGGCGCGGCCATCGGCACCGCCGTCGGCTGGGCCAAACGCGGCGGCAAGCTGGAGCGCACCGGCATCTTCATGGCCACCGTGATCCGGGGCGTGCCGAACTTTGTCATCGGCATCGCGCTTCTGACGGTGTTTTCCAGCACCCTGGGCTGGTTCCCCGGCTTCGGCATGGGCGATCCCGGAGAGACCACCGGCTTTGCCCGTTACATGACGCTGGACTTTCTGCACCATCTCGCGCTGCCGCTGATCGCCGTCATCATCTACTTCATGCCCGAGAACCTTCTCCTGATGCGTTCGGGCGTGGTAGAGAACCGGACCGAGGATTACATCGAACTGGTCCGCGCCAAGGGCGTGCCGCAACGGCGCGTGGCCTGGCATGCGGCGCGCAACTCGATGCTGCCGCTGATCACCTGGCTGTTTCCGGCGCTGGCCGAAACCATCGCCGGCATCGTGGTGATCGAGATCGTCTTTTCCTGGCCCGGTGTCGGGCGCGAGCTGGTTCTGGCGGTGACGCGGCAGGATTACCCGGTGGCGCAGGCGGCCTTCTTCCTTCTGGCGGTGATGATCGTGCTGGCGAACCTTGCCGCCGACCTTGTCTATGGCAAACTCGATCCGCGGGTGGTCTACAAATGAACAAGGCCCAAACCCCCGCTGAATCCGCTGAAATCCGGGGCCGCAGCCCGTGGCGCGCCGCCTGGGACTCGCTGCGCCTGGTGATGCAGGACAGCTTCGCCGTCGTCGGCGTCGTGATCCTGGTGCTGTTCATCCTGATCGCGCTGGCCGCGCCGTCTCTCGCCCCGTTCGATCCGTTCAAGGCCATGATGACCGACACCGGCCGCCTGGCCCGGTTGCGGCCGCCCTCGGGCGATTACCTTCTGGGCACCACGGCCTTTGGCAACGATGTGCTAAGCCAGTTCCTGCACGGCTTCCGCGTGGCGCTGCTGGTGGGTCTTGTCGCGGCCATCGCCGTCGGCTTCATCTCGACCGTGTTCGGGGTGTTGTCGGGCTATTTCGGCGGCTGGGTCGACGACGTCCTGATGCGCATCACCGATGTGGCGCTGTCGATCCCCACCCTGCCCTTCTCGATCGTTGCCGTGGCCCTGCTGGGGCCAAGCATCGAGAACATCATCCTGGTCATCACCGTCCTTTTCTGGCGCAACGGCGCGCGGATCATCCGCTCGGCCGTGCTGACCGAACGCGAGCGGGTCTATGTCAAATGGGCCCGCGCCGCCGGGGCCTCGCATCTCCACATCATCCTGCGCCATATCCTGCCCAATATCGTGCGGGTGATCTTCCTCTGGGTCACCATGTCGGTGGCCTTCGCGATCCTGACCGAGGCGAGCCTGTCCTTCCTGGGCCTTGGCGATCCCACGGTCATCAGCTGGGGCCAGATGCTGAACACCGCCTTCAGCAGCGGCAACCTGCGCACCGCCTGGTGGTGGGTGGTGCCGCCGTCGCTTGCCCTCGTGATGCTGATCTCGGCCCTCTACCTGATCGGCCGTGCCTATGAGGAACAGACCAACCCCCGCCTGAGGAGGCGCTGATGGCCACGACCACGCCCCCGCGCCCCGGAAACCGCCCCGCCTCCGCCGCGACCCTGGCCGAGCTGGCGCGGCTGAACCAGCGCCTTGCCGCGAAGCCTGCCGCCCGTCTTCAGGTCGAGGGTCTGTCCATCGGCTATTCCACCCTGCGCGGGCGGTTCCACGCGGTCGAGGATGTCAGCTTCGAGGTGCCCGCCGAGACGAACCTTGGTCTTGTCGGCGAAAGCGGCTGTGGCAAAAGCACGGTGGTCAAGGCGCTGATGGGGCTGCAACCGCCCAATACAACCGTATCGGGCCGCGCCCTTCTGGACGGGCAGGACATTCTGGGTCTGGACGATCACGCGCTGCGCGACATCCGCTGGAACCGCATCTCGCTGATCACCCAAAGCGCGATGAACTCGCTCGATCCGGTCTACACCATCGGCGATCAGATCTGCGAGGCGATCCTCGCCCATGAACGGGTCGGCAAGGCCGTGGCCTGGGCGCGGGCGGAAGAGATGTTCGCCCTTGTCGGACTGCCCGCCGGACGGCTTTACGAATTTCCGCATATGTTCTCGGGCGGGATGCGGCAGCGCGCCGTCATCGCCATGGCGCTTGCGCTGAACGCAGGGTTGCTGTTGGCCGACGAGCCGACGACCGCGCTTGATCCGATCATGCAATCGCAGATCATGACACGGATCCGGGGCATCCATGCGCATATGCGCCGCTCGATGATCCTTGTGACGCATGACATCGCCGTGGTGGCCGAGACCTGCGAAAACACCGTGGTGATGTATGCCGGCAAGGTGGCAGAAAGCGGACCGACGGCGGATGTCCTGGAACGGCCGCTGCACCCCTATACGATGGGATTGCAGAATGCCTTTCCGCGCCTGCCGGTGCCCGGCGCGGCGCGCCAGCCCTTGATCTCGATCCCCGGGGTGGTTCCGAACCTTCTGCTGCCGCCCCCGGGCTGCCGTTTTGCCAGCCGCTGTCCCTTCGCCACCGACCTTTGCCGCAGTGCCGCGCCGCCCGTGGTGCGGCAGGGCGCGCAGGCCACCGCCTGCCACTACACCGACCGCGCCGGGGAATTCCGCAAGGCGGCCGCCCGCCCGGAAACCTGGCGCAACATGAGGGGTGCCGCATGACCGATCGCCCGACCATCGCCCCCGATGCGACCGCCGTGATCGAGGCGCGCGACCTGAAGACCCATTTTCAGGGGCGTACCGGCATTTTCAACGCCTTGGCGGGTGGCAAGGCCCCTGTGGCTCGGGCGCTGGACGGTGTGGATCTGCGCATCCGCGAACGCGAGATCGTCGGTCTCGTCGGCGAATCCGGCTGTGGGAAATCCACCCTCGGCATGTCGCTGGTCCGGATGTACCAGCCGACCGGCGGGCAGATCCAGTATCGTGGCGATGACATCACCAAGGCCGAAGGCAAGCGGCTGAAGGATTATCGCCGCCAGGCCCAGATCATCTTCCAGGACCCCTATTCCTCGCTGAATCCCCGCCTGACCATCGGGCAGGTGATCGAAGAGCCGCTGATCATCCATGGCATCGGCACGGCGACCGAGCGTCGTCAGAAGGTGATCCGCGCGATGGATCTGGTGCGCATACCCGCGGCCGACAACATCGACCGCTACCCCTCCGATCTTTCGGGCGGGCAGAGACAGCGCATCGCCATCGCCCGGGCGCTGGTGCTGGAACCCAGGTTCATCGTGGCGGATGAGCCGGTGTCGATGCTGGATGTGTCGATCCAGGCCAGTGTTCTGGAACTGCTGGACGAGCTGTCCCGCGATCTGGGGCTGGCGGTGCTGTACATTTCGCATGACATCGCGACGGTCGGCTATATCTGCAACCATGTCGCGGTGATGTATCTGGGCCGCATCGTCGAAGAAGGCCCGGCCGAAGACGTTCTGGCACGGCCTCTGCACCCCTATACGCAACGCCTGATGGCGGCGATCCCCCGCATGAACGCCGCCGGGGCGCCCGAGCGGGTGGAATTGCGCGGGGATGTGCCGACGCCCATGGCGGTGCCGCCGGGCTGCCGCTTCTCGTCGCGCTGCCCCTACACCACGGCGCTTTGCGAGGCGGTCGAGCCGGGCCTGTCCGTTCAGCGCGGTGGTCAGCGGGTGCGCTGCCACATCCATGACGATACCGCCGCACGCGCACGCCCGGATCTGACGCCACCCCGCGCGGGGCATGTCACCGAAGCCGCAGATGCAGGCATTCTTGCCGAAACGCTGGACCACGCCTGATGACCGAGCTGAGTTTTCACTGGAAACACCAGGCCTTTGCTGCCGGGCGGGCCTTCACGGAAACCTACGGCTTCAACGGCTCGCAAGGGTTGACCCATGTCGAAGGCGTGCTGATCTGCCCGCGGGACCGCCCGTCGCGCACGCTGCTGATCTTCATGCATCCCGCCTCGACCCTGCAACTTCTGCCGCTGCCGCAGGCCATGGCGCGGGCGGGTTACCATGTGCTCTGCGCGGGCAGCCGCTATCAGCGCAATGACACCAGCCTGATCATGGAGAACGTGCTCCTGGATCTGGGGGCATGGGTCCGCGCCGCGCGCGAGGATTGGGGCTATGACAAGGTTGTCCTCTGCGGCTGGAGCGGTGGTGGTTCCCTGACGATGCTCTATCAGTCGCAGGCAGAGCATCCGAGCATCACCGCGACACCGGCAGGCGATCCGGTCGATGTGGCCGGCGCCGGGCTGATCCCGGCGGATGCGGTGCTCAGCCTGGCCGCCCATTCCTCTCGCGCGCTTTTGCTGACCGAGTGGCTGGACCCTTCGATGCGCGATCCGCAGAATCCCGATGACCGCGACCCCGATCTGGATCTGTACCGTGCCGGGCGCCGCGCCCCGTTCAGCGCCGCCTTTCTGACCGGCTACCGGCAGGCCCAGAAAGACCGGATGGACGCCATCACCACGCGGGTTTTGGAGATTCTGGACAGCCTGAAGGCCGCCGGCGGCAAGGAGGTGGAGCGGGTCTTCGTCACCCACCGCACCATGGCCGATCCCCGCTTTCTGGATCCCGCCATCGATCCCAATGATCGCAAGCCCGGCTGGACCTATCTGGGCGAGCCGGAAACGGTGAACAGCGGCCCGGTGGGGCTGGGGCGGGTATCCACCCTGCGCGGCTGGCTGTCGCAATGGTCGCCCGCGCACAGCCGGGCGGATTCTCTGGTGACCGCGCCGAAGGTCAGCGTGCCCTTCCTTGCCGTCGAATGCGGGGCCGATGACGCCGTGCCCCAGCCCCATACCGGCCGCATTTTCGCGGCGGTCGGCTCCCGTGACAAAGAAATGAAGGTGGTGCCCCGCGCCAACCATTACTTCGTCAACCAGCCCGCCGAACTTGCCGTTGCGGTGACGCTGGTTTCGGATTGGCTGGCGGCACGAAACCTTGGATAGTGGGCGCCCGCAAAAGAGACGCGACATGGCTGACGACATTTATGCAAAGATCCGCGCTCTGATCGCCGAAGGCGCCTATCTCGGCGGCGATGCCATCCCGGAAAGCGAGCTGGCCGCGCGGCTGGGTGTCAGCCGCACCCCCATCCGTGAGGCGATGCGCCGCCTGCAAGCCGAAGGCATCATCGAGCGCGAGGCCTATCGCCGCGCGGTTCTGGTCGAGGTGGACCCGAACGAAGTCATCCATATCTTCACCGCGCGGGCCGCACTGGAGCCGATTGCAGCCGGGATGGCTGTGGCGAAATCGGATGCGGCCTTCATCGACGGCCTGCGCGATCTGCATGACCGGATGGATCACGCCATCCACCTGCCCGACCCCGATCGCCGCGCCTATCGCGATTGCAATGCACGGTTTCACCGGCTGATCTGGCGGCAGGGCGGCAATGCCATCTTTGCCGATCTGGTCAACCTTGTCGCGCGCAAGCCCGTCGTCAGCCCCACATTCAACAGCTGGACCCGAGATGAACTGATCCGCAGCAACCGCCAGCACAACGATCTTGTGGCAGCCTTTGCCGCGGATGACCGAGATTGGGCCGAAGCTGCGATGGCGGCGCATCTATTCAGCTCCCGCGCGACCTACCGGCGCATCAGCGAAGAAAAAGCGCTCGCTGCGGGCGGGCTTGACACCGGCACCGTTCACAAGAAATCTCGACGGCCGATCCGAGCGCAGCGCGAGGACGAAATCGATTAGGCCGGTTCCCTTTGGCAGGACGCCAGACGCCGCGTCTGGGCCGCTGGATCGCACGCGGCCCGGATTGCGCATCCCCGTTCGCGCAGCAGATCCCCCGCGCGACGACGGGCGCGCGGGAACTGTCGGCAGAGCATCGCGGTCAGGCCGGAGATGCCGGAGCGCGCATCGACTGGCGAAAGGCGGGAACGGCCAGCCATCGCAGAAGGTCCTTTAACCCTCCCGGCGCGCCGCAGGGCAATTTCCCCGGCGACGCCGACTGGGATCCTGACGCCCGAGCGCGTCAAGACCGCCGATCCATCTGGCCCTGCCCTTGCCGGTTCAGGCAACCGGAAGCGTCTGGCCGACACGCGCCTGTGCCATTGCGGCGCGCAGATGCGCTTCTCCCGCCGAAGACAGCGGAACCAGCGGCAGGCGAACGCGGTCGGAGATCAGGCCTGACAGGGCCAGCGCGCGTTTGACCGGGCTGGGGCTGCTTTCCACGAACATGGCCCCGGCCAGCGGCGACAGGCGGTCATGCAGCGCCAACGCATCCTCGCGTCGGCCCTCGGCCCAGGCGGTGTAAAGCGCCAGAACCTCAGCCGGGAGATAGTTCGACAGAACCGAGGTCAGCCCCCGCGCGCCAAGCGCAAAGAACGGCAGGGCCAAACCGTCATCGCCACAATGCAGCGCGAAATCGGGCCCGCAGGCGGCGCGAAGCGCCGTGACGCGGGCGGGATCGCCCCCGGCCTCCTTGATCGCAACGATGTTGCGGTGCGATTTTGCCAATGTGCCTGCGGTTTCCGGCGCGATCGCCACCCCGGTGCGCCCGGGAACGGAATACAGCATCACATCCACCGGCACCGCCTCGGCCACAGCCGAGAAATGCGCGATCAGGCCCTCTTGCGTCGGTTTGTTGTAATAGGGCGTGATCAGCAGCACCCCCTGCGCGCCCGCATCGGCCGCGCGGCGGCTGGCGATTATGGTCTTCTTGGTGACATTGCTGCCAGTTCCGGCCAGCACATAGGCGGCATTTCCCGCGCGCTTGACGGTATGGGCGATGACGGCAAGTGCCTCTTCCTCGTCCAGCGTCGCGGCCTCGCCCGTCGTGCCGACAGGGACAAGCCCGGTGATCCCCGCCTCGAGCTGGCGGTCGATCAAGCGATCATAGGCATTCCAGTCGATGCCGCCATCGTCGGTGAAAGGGGTGACGAGGGCGGTGAAAACACCGTCGAAACGGGTCAGATCGGTCATGGCTTGTCCTTTCAGGAAATCTCGGCAGGCGCCGGGGCGCCGTTGGGCTGGCCCATTGGCCAGCGGGCAGCCGCCAGCAGGGCCGCCGCAGGTGCGGCGCGGCTGGCGACCGATACAGTGATGGTGAGGAATATCCCGGCGACGCCTCGAACAAAGCGCAGCGGGGTGATGCACGACATGCCGCCCGGGCGGTGAAGCTTGATTGCCGCCGCGCCGCCTTCGGCGGACAAATCGGCCGGAAGGGCGGCCACCGCCCGCCCGGCCTTGACGCAGGCACCCGGAACCGCGCCGCGCATCAATCGATCACCACGCGGGGCTCGGACATCTCGCGCATGGCGATCCGCACACCCTCGCGCCCGAGACCCGATCGTTTGATCCCGCCGAAGGGCACATGTTCGGCACGGAAGTCGGGGCCTTCGTTGACCATGATCCCGCCGACCTGAAGCCCGCGCGTCAGTTTGCGGATCGCGGCGTGATCATTGCTGAAGATCCCAGCCTGCAATCCGTAGTCCGAGCCGTTCACCTCGGCCATGGCCGCATCCAGATCGGCAAAGGGGCGCAGCGCCAGGACCGGGCCAAAGGTCTCTTCGGCCATCAGTTTCATCTGCGGCAGCACATCGGTCATCACGGTAGGCGCGATCAGGTTGCCCTCGCGCGTGCCCCCCGCCAGCAGCCGCGCGCCCATCGCCCGGGCCTCGGTCAGCCGGGCCATGATCTCTTCGGCCGCCATCGTGTCGATCACCGGTCCCATCTGGGTATGGGGATCGGCCGGATCGCCGAAGCGATGCTCGGCGACGCCAGCCAGCAGAACCTCGGTAAAGGCGTCTGCCACGTCCCGGTGGACGTACAGCTTTTTCACCGCCGCACAGCTTTGCCCGGCGATTTCATAACGGTGCCCGATCGCGGTGGCGGCGGCGGCGGCCAGATCGGCATCGGGCAGCACGAACAGCGGGTCGTTGCCGCCCAGTTCCATCAGGCAGCGCACCAGGCCGCTTTCGCGTTTCAGCGCCAGTCCGGCATTCGGCCCCCCGGTAAAGGACAGAAGGTCGATCGGCGCCCGCGCCAGCGCCAGCGCCGCCTCCGCCCCGCCATGCACGATCTGCACCAGATCGGTCGGAAAGCCCGCTTCAATGGTCAACCGCACCAGAAGATCGGCAGCCAGTGGCGCCTTGGGCGAGGGTTTGATCACCACCGCATTGCCCGCACCGATTGCAGGGCCAAGTTTGTGGCACAGAAGATTGACTGGATAGTTGAAGGGCGTGATTGCCGCCACCACCCCGGTCGGCGCAAGACTGACCACCGCCTGCCGATCGACTCCGCCCGGGACGATGGCGCAATGCATGACCTCGCCGTCCAGAAACGTCGCGGCATCACCCGACAAGCGCAGCGTGTTTTGCGCGCGGCGAATTTCGTTGCGGGCCTCGGTTATAGTCTTGCCCATCTCGGAACAGACGATCAGGGCCAGCGCCTCGGCATCGCGCGCGACCAGATCGGCCAGCCGGTTCAGGAGGTCGCGCCGCTGATACGGGGGCGAGCTGCGAAAGGCGGCCGCCGCAGCCTTGGCGCGGATGACGGCAGCGTGAATCTCGGCTTCTGGCGTTTCGGGCAACTCGCCCGCCACAACGCCGGAAAACGGGTTGCGGACGGCAAAGCATGCGGCCTGGGCGGTGCGCAGCGGCGCGGCAAGGGTCATCGGGTCTCTCCTTCGGTCTCGTCCGCAGCCGCCAGAAGGTCGGCCATGGCAATGGGTCTGGCGGGCCAGCGCGGCGCGCCGACCCCGGGGTTGGGGGTGCCCGGCCAGGCCAGCCGCGCGACCCAGTCGCCGCAGAACCGGCCCTGGCAGGGCCCCATCGCAAAGCGGCCATCCAGCCGCAGTTGTCGGGTGCTGGGGCTTGATCCCAGCGCGCGCAGATCGTCGACCGTCCGCGCTTCGCAGCGGCAAATCACCGTGTCGCCCGGCAGATCGGCCAGCCGCGCCGCACCGTCGTGCGCGTAAAGCCGCGACAGCCGCGCCTGTGCCGCACGCTGGCGGGCAAGTTCCGGGTCGGGCGCGGGTTCGGGCTGACCCAGAAGCCGGGCGGCCAGCGCAGCCCCCCCGGCCCGGCCGTCGGCCAGCGCGGCGCGCGCGCCCAGCGCCTCGCGGCAATCGCCCAGCCGGACCACGGGAAGAGACGGGCAATCGGGCAAGCCGATGTCATTCGGGCGGATGCCGTCATGCAGCGCGACATGATCGGCACAGAAGCGCCGCCCGTCCGTGGTCTCGGCCACGAGCGCGCCGCCCTCCGCGCGGATCGCCGCCAGATGAGTGCCGGTCAGGATCGGCACCCGCGCAAGATGCAGGCGGGCCAGATAAGCCGCCGCCTCTGTCCAATAGCTGCGCGGCAGGCGCAGCGCGGCCAGCGGCCGGGCAAATGGCCGCCCCGCTTCCAGGATCGCGACCGGCGGGCGGCCCAGTTTCACCAGTTCCGCCCCCAGCGCCAGCAGCAGCGGGCCGGACCCGGCCAGCAACACCCGCCCCGCAGGCGGTTCGGCCAGGGTCTTGAGCCGCGTTTGCAGGCTGCCCGCAGTTTCCACTCCCGGCAGGGTCCAGCCGGGGCGAGGCTGCACGCTTTCGCGCGCCCCAAGCGCCAAGACCAGCGCGCGTGGCCGGATCAGGCGGTTTATGGCGCCACTCAGCAGCACCGCGCCCGTGTGATCCACGCCGCCGAACCGCGTGCCCAGCGCCAGCGTGATCCGCCTGTCCTGCGCGGCAGCACCCGCCATCACCCCCGCCCAGCGACGTCGTTGCGCCCCCGTGGCGATGCTGCGCGCGCCCGGCAGCGGCTGACGGTGGATGGCGCCGCCAACCGCCTGCGCCTGATCGACGACCAAGACGGGCAGACCCGCCCGGGCCAGTTCCGTGGCTGCGGACAGTCCTGCAAGACCCGCGCCGACGACAAGAACGGTGTCACGCATCATCGTCTCCGCTTTCAGGGGACAGGTGCAGGCCATCGCGGGCGGGCAGCAGGCAGGCTTCGGTTATCCGGCCATCGGCGCGGATCAGGCAGCCCTGACACAGGCCGATGCCGCAGAAGACCGCGCGCGCCTGCCCGGTGGGCGCCCGCCCGTATGCCGCGATGCCCGCCCGCAGCAAAGCCGTGGCGACGGTCTCGCCCGTGCGGAACGGCACCGGCCGGCCGGTCCAGAAGATCGTTCCAGTCATGCCCGCGCCCCCTGCCTGGTTGCAACAAAACGGCCGGGCGACAGGATCGCGAGATCCTTGGCCACCCCTTCGGACGGCGGCAGGCCACGCACCATCTGCGCCACCTCGCGCCCGATCAGGGCAGACAGGCAGATGCCGTCGCCCTCGAAGCCGGTGGCCAGCGTGACGCGACCTTCGCCGGGCATCGCGCCCACGATCGGCAGGCTGTCGGAGACCGCCGCGCGGATCCCGGCAAAGGCGCGGATCACGCGGCGTTCGACCAGCGCCGGGAAGACCTCGGCCGCGCGGCGCATCAACTGGCGCAACGTGGCGAAATCGACCCGGTTCGAGTCGGCGTGGGCCTCGCGGCTGGAGCCGATGAGGAACTGGCCCGTGGTCAGCGGGTCAATCACCACCGGCGGCAGGGGCAGGATGCCGGGCGCCTCGGTCTTTGCGACCAGATAGGCGGCGGCTGTCAGCGACCCCGGCAGCGCGCCGGCAGGCCCGCGATCGGTAACGAACAACTGCCCTGCCCGCGGATGGACCGGCAACGTCGGGAACAGCGCCGGGGTCGAGGTGCCCAGCGCTGCAACCAGATGGCCCGCGCGCAGGCGCCGATCGCCCAGGTCGATCGTGACCCCCGCATCATCGGCCTCGAACCCCTGAATCCGCGCGGGCCAGACCGCTGTGATCCCGGGCGCGGCCAGATAGGCCCGCACCGCCTTGTGGCCAGGCATGTGACCTTCGCCTTCCAGGGCGATCAGACGCTCGACCCCGGACCCAAGGCCGGGCAGACCCTCTGCGCCCCCATCGGCCGTCACCCGCACCGGGCCCGCGATGCCGCGCAGCTTGCCGACCAGCGCATCGAGCGCGGCAAGTTCGGCCGCGCCCTTGCCGAAAACATAGGATGGGCGGGCGTGAAAGGCGTCAGACAGAACACCCTGCGCTGCCAGATCCCGGGTGTAGAGCAACGAGGCCGACGCCAGCCGGGCCAGCGGACCGAGCTTTTTCGAAGCGACCGAAACCGCCCCGTCCGACGCCCCCGAAGCCGCGGCCGCAGGCCCCACCGCATCGATGACCACCACCCGCAGCCCGGCCCGCGCCAGATGCCATGCGACCGAGGCGCCGACGATTCCGGCCCCGGCTATGGCGACATCATGTTCGTGGACTTTGGGCAAGACATGCTCCGGATTGACTGGGGCACGCGGCCCATTAATCGAAGGCTAGCCCGGGCCCGACAGCGGCGCGATGCAAAATCTCCCCCTGCAGATACAATAAAACTTGGAGGCTTCCGCTGCGTACCCCCATGAATACGCCAAGAAAGATTGCGCCCTACAATTCAATTTATAGGATAGGGGGGCAAGTTTGTATTGATCGCCGTTGGGAAAACGGGTGCCCTGTTGGCGAACGGCCCGGACCGCATGGCCACTTTCGAATATGCCGTTCCAAGACAGACTTCGCGGGACAACCCGCTAACAAGGAGGACAGCATGACGTTCCTGAAACGACTCGCAACCGGCGTCGCCGCCGCCGCAATCGCCCTTGGCAGCAGCCTTGGCACGGCATCGGCACAAGAAAAATCGACCATCGACGAGATCCGCGACCGTGGCGTGCTGCGCATCGCAGGCATCCTGAACGAGGACCCCTACTTCTCGAAAGACCCGCGCACCGGCGAATGGCGCGGGTTTGTCGTGGAAATGGGCAAGGACATGGCCAACGAACTGGGCGTGCAGCTTGAGGTCGTGGAATCGAGCTGGGCCAACTCGATCCTCGATGTGCAATCGGGAAAGGTGGACCTGGCCTTCGCGCTGACCGCCCTGCCCAAACGCGCGCTCTCGGTGCATTTCTCGGCGCCGACCTACTATAACAGCTTCGTCATCGTCTCGCCCAAGGAAGAGCTGGCCGAGAAGAGCTGGGCCGAACTGAACGATCCCGCCTACACGATCGCGGTGGACCTTGGCTCGGCCCAGGACCAGATCACCAAGGCCTATCTGCCCAAGGCCAACATCCTGCGCTTCAAGACCCGCGACGAGGCGCTTCTGGCGGTCAGCACCGGCAAGGCCGACGCGATCATCAACACCGTCTTCAATGGCATGGTGATGACCAAGAAAAACCCCGCGATCGGCAAGGTCCATGTGCCGACCCCCATCCTCTCCTCGCCTTCGGTGATCGGGATGAAGCACGATTCTGACGATGTCTGGCAGGGCTTTGTCTCGGCCTGGGCCGATTACAACCGCCGCGTCGGCAACAACCAGACCTGGATCCTGAAAGGGCTTGAACCCTTCGGCATCACCGCCGAGGAACTGCCCGCTAACTTTGACATCAACGGCTGATCAAGGCGCGGGTCAGATGGCCCGCGCCCACCAGAGGACCGCAGGAGACAGGCCGCATGTACAACTGGGATTTCTATACAGTCCTGCAATCCCTTGACCTTTTCCTGATCGGGATCCGGACGACCTTCCTCTACACCCTGGGCTCGGTGATCCTGGGGGTGATCATCGGGCTTGCGGCGTGCTTTGCGCGCTTGTCGCGCTTTGCCACTCTGCGCATTGTCGCCCGCAGCTATCAGGAACTGTTCCGCTGCACGCCGCTTCTGGTGCAGATCCTCTGGGCCTATTACGCGCTGCCGATGGTGCTGGGCGTGTCGATCTCCAACACCACCGCAGGGCTGCTGACGCTTTCGCTCTATGTCGGCTCGTTCTACGCCGAGATCTTCCGCGGCGGCATCAACGCGATCGACAAGGGCCAGCGCGAGGCCGCCGCCGCCATCGGCATGTCGCCCGTTCAGACAATGGTGCGGATCATCCTGCCGCAGGCGATCAAGAGGATGCTGCCCGCCTTCATCAACCAATCCGTGATCCAGGTGAAGAACACCTCGCTGCTTTACGCAATCTCGGTGGCGGAACTGACCTACATGACCTCTGTGGTGAATTCGGAAACCTACCGCCCGCTAGAGGCCTATTCGCTGGCTGCGGTGATGTACTTCGTGATGCTGTTCCCGCTGACCCAGGTCGCGGACCATTTCGAACGCCGCATGCGCCGCAGCGACTGAGCCCGGAGAGCACAAATGATCAAGATGCAACCCGCCATCGCCGTGCGCGGCCTGACCAAGTCCTTTGGCAAACTCGAGGTGCTGAAACACATCGACCTCGACCTGATGCCCGGCGAGGTTCTGGGCCTGATCGGGCCGTCAGGCTCTGGCAAATCCACGCTGATCCGCTGCCTGAACATGATGGAGACGCCCTCTGGCGGGCAGATCCTTGTGAGCGGGCGCGAGGTCGCGCCGCGCTTTCGCGGCACCCGCGACCGCATCGGCATGGGAGAGCTGCGCCGCAAAGTCGGCATGGTGTTTCAGCACTTCAACCTCTTTCCGCATCTGAGCGTGCTGGACAACATCACCGAAGGCCCGCGCATCGTGCTCAAGCAATCCCGCGCCGAGGCCGAGGCTGCGGCGATGGACCTGCTGGACCAGGTCGGGCTGACCGACAAGGCCCGCGCCTATCCCGCGCATCTATCGGGGGGGCAGAAGCAGCGCGTGGCGATCGCCCGGGCGCTGGCGATGAGGCCGGAGGTGCTGCTGCTGGACGAGGTGACCTCGGCCCTTGACCCCGAACTGGTGGGCGAGGTCCTTGCGGTGATCCGGCGGCTGGCCGATGGGGGCATGACCATGGTTCTGGTCACGCATGAAATGGGCTTTGCGGCCGACGTGGCCAGCCGCGTGATCTTCATGGAACAGGGCCGCATCGCGGAAGAGGGCAGCCCCGCCGATATCCTGCGCAACCCGAAATCCGACCGTTTGCGCGGCTTTCTGTCCCGGTTCCACGGATGAGCGGCGCGACGCAGCCCCCGTTTCCGGTGCTGGTTCTGGGCGCAGGGCGCATGGCGCACCGCATCGCCCGGATGCTGAGCGGGGATGCGCGCTTCGCCCCGGTTCTGGCCATGCGCGAAGGCGATGGGCCGGCAGGGGCCGACGGGCTGAACCGCCTGCCCCCACTGACCGGATCGCTGCATGAGGCGCTGTCGACCGCGCTGCGCGGTCAGCGCGCCGTGATCCTTGCCGATCCGACCCTGCCCGCACCAGATGTGGCCCGCGCGGCGATCGCTGCCGGATGTCATTACCTCGACATTGCCGAAAGCGCGGCTTCGGGCGCCGCCATCGCGCGGATGGACCCCGAAGCCAGGGCCGCGGCCCTGTGTCTGGCCCCCGGCTGCGGCCTGGCCCCCGGCTATGTCACCGCTCTTGCCGCCGAGGCGCTGGAAACGGCGGGCCCTGCCGACCAGATCACGGTTTTCGTCGGCGTCCTGCCCGCCCGGCCCGACAACCGGCTGGGTTATGCCAACATCTGGGGGATAGAAGGGCTGGTCCGCGAATACACCGCCCCCTGCCTGGCTCTGAAGGCCGGCCAGGCCATCGAGCTTGCGGCCCTGACCGAACCCGAAACCGTCTATCTCAACGGTCTGGAATTCGAGGCCTTCACCACCGCGGGCAGCCTTGATTCCCTGGTGCGTGACCATCAGGGCCGGGTGGGCGAGCTGGTCTTCAAGACCCTGCGCTATCCCGGCCATCTGGATCACATCCTCTTCCTGCTGGCGGATCTGGGCCTGGCAAAGCGCCTGTACCAGTTCCGCACCCTGCTGACGACCGCCCTGCCCCGGACCGAGGAAGACCGCGTCCTGATCGCGATCCGCCGCCGGTCCGAGGGGTGCGAAAGCTGGACATCGCGCCTGTTGTGCCCGGCCCATGACGCCGCAGGTCAGGCGGTCAGCGCGGCATCGACCGCGACCGCCGCCCATGTCTGCGCCACGCTGGACCTGATCGCCACGGGCAGGACCGGCCCCGGCGTGATCGAGCCGGGCGGGCTGCGCCCCCGGCTCTTGCGGAAGTCACCCTTCCTTGATCTTGTGGACGCTGCGGCAATGACTAACCGGCGAGGGGGGGCATGAGGTCAAGGCCAGATCCGGACAGGTCGGATGAAGACCGGCGTCCCAAGGTGGATATCTCGCTGCTGCAGACCTTTCACCTGGTGGCGCGGACCGGATCGTTTTCCGCCGCCTCGCGCGAGCTGAACATCTCGTATCAATCGGCGGCCAATCACGTCCGTCGGCTTGAACAGCTTTATGGCGCACACCTGATCGAGGCGGAAAAAGGGTCGCGGCAGATCACACTGACACCACAGGGCCGGGCCCTGCATGCCTCGCTGGGCGAAGAGCTGGAAACGATCCTGTCGCGGATCTCGGTGCTGCTGCACGACGTGCGCTCGGTGCTGCGGGTGGGTGTGCCGCAGGCGCTGTTTCACCATTTCTTCCCCGCGATCCTCCAGGAATTCCGCACCCGCGCGCCCGACATCAAGCTGGCATTCTTCGAACGCGACACCACGCTGGAAAAGATGATGATGGAGGGCGCGCTGGATGCCGCCGTAAGCGAGCGCAGCTTCAGCCACCCCGCGATCACCCAGCATCTTCTGGGCAGCTATCGGCTGGCGCTGGTCTGGCCCGCCGATTGGGGCATCCCGGAAACCGAGACCGATCTCGCGCAGTTCCGCGACCGGCCCTTCATCACCTACGAGGCCGGCCAGACGATCCGCACGCGCGCGCTGGACTATCTGACACGCCAGTTGCAGGCGTCGCCACGCCTGGCCACCTCGGCCTCGGGCAGCACCAGCGTGATGCGGCTGATCGAGGCGGGGCTGGGCTATGGCGTGGTGCCGGAATGGGCCACCGAAGGCGCCGGCCCGGGCATCCTGCGCCGCGTCCTGACCGGGATGGAGCCGATGAAGCTGTGGTTCGCGCATACCGCCTTCCTCAGCAGCAACACCTATGTCCGCGCCTTGCACCAGTCCTGCCGCAACGCGCTGGCCTGAGCCGGGGCGGGGCCGGGTCGGGGCCGCCCGGATAAGGCGCACAGGGTAGTGAACCGCCCTGCCCCGCCGCAGGCCGGAATCGCCCTGAAAATCCCCTCGCGAGGGCAGATGCGGCACTGCCGGATCCGGCTGGGTGAATGGGGAACGGGCAGGACGCATCCGGCCTCCGCCGTCCCCTTGTCTGGTGGCGGCCTAGCCGCTGGCGGGAAGACCGGTTACAGGATGCAGCGGCGGCTGGCCCGCAAGAACGCGGCGGTAATTGCCAAGGACGATCTCAGCCGCGCTTTCGGGATCCGGCGATGTCGCCACATGCGGGGTGAGCCGCAGATTGGGCAGGGTCCAGATCGGGTCATCGGCGGCAGGCGGCTCTGTTTCCAGCACGTCAAGCGTGGCACCCGCCAGATGGCCGGAAGACAGCGCCCGGCCCAGCGCCGCCACATCAAGCTGGGCACCGCGGCCCAGATTGACGAAATAGCCGCCGGGCCGCATGGCCGCGAAGAAGCGCTCGCCGAACATGCCGCACGTCTCGGGCGAGAGGGGCAGAAGGGCCAGCACGATCTCGGCCGCGGCGAGAAAGCCGGGCAGCCCCGCGGCCCCGGCATGGACCGTGACGCCGGGCAGCGGCGCGCCCCGGCGCGACCAGCCATGGGTCTGGAAGCCGAACCCCGCCAGCGCCTGCGCCACCGGCGCGCCCAGCGCGCCAAGGCCCATCACCCCGACGCTGCGGCGGAGGGCCGGGATGCGGGGGTATTCGAGCCAGAGCCGCTGCGCCTGCTGCGCCGCGTAGCGGTCAAAGTCGCGGTGATGATGCAGCACGGCATGAAGCGCATATTCCACCATGCCGGCGACCTGGCCCGGCTCGATCAGCCGCGCCACCGCCAGCCCGGGCGGAAAGCGGTAGCCCTTGACCTGATCGGCCCCCGCACTGATGAGCTGGACAAGGCGCAGCCGGTCAAATCCCGCCAGCCCGCCGGGCGGCGGACGCCAGACCAGCGCCATGTCGATCTGCGCCGGATCGCCGATTTCGGGCCAGAGGCGCAGCCTTGCGGCGGGCTCGATCCGGCGCAGCGCCGCCTCCCAGATCGCCGGATCGGCACTGTCGCTCTGAAACAGGATCTGCATCGGCAGGGATCAGAGGATCGCGGTCGGGATGATCTCGACCAAAATGCCGGGATCGGCCATCTCGACCACGCCGCAGGATCGCGTGGGCGCGCGGTCGCGGTCGATCCAGGCATCCCAGACGGCGTTCATCGCGGCATAATCCTCCATCGACTTCAGCCAGATCTGGGCCGAGACCAGCTTGGAGCGGTCGCTGCCCGCCTGGGTCAGGATCGCGTCGATCCGGGCCAGCGCCTGCCGCGTCTGTTCGGCCGCGTCGGCGGTGAAGTCGTCCGCCACCTGCCCGCCCATGAAGATCGTGCCATTGGCCACGATGGCGCGCGAGCGGCGGCCGTTATTGTCGATATGCTGCATCAGAGGTCCTTCATCGTCTTGCAATCTTAACGGGAAACAAACCGGGGCGGATCAAAGGCCCGCACCGGGGGAAGCGGGCCGTCAAAGCGTTCGACCTGCACAAGGCAGGATTGCGCCGAAGGTCCCTGCGCCAGCCGCGACGTTCCGCGGTCGCCGGTCAGGACGTTGGGATTGCCATGGCGCTCCAGCGGCTGGGCGGCATCGCTCTCTTCGGGGTCGAACCAGGCGCCGGTCGGCAATTGCACCACGCCCGGCATCAGGTCTTGGCTCAGCGCGACGGCGGCAAGGCAGGCACCGCGGGCGTTGAAGACGCGGACGATGCCGCCTTCGGTGATCCCGCGCGCGGCGGCATCTTCGGGATGCATGCGCATGACCTCGCGCCCCTGCCGCTTGGCGGCAAGCGAGGGGCCGGACAGGTCATACTGGCTGTGCAGCCTTGTGCGCGGCTGGTTCGAGATCAGGTGCAGGGGATAGGCGCCGGTCTCGCCCAGCCATTCCTTTGGCGGCAGCCAGGCCGGATGGCCCGGGCAATCGTCATAGCCGAAGCTGGCGATGCGGTCGGAATGGATCTCGATCCGGCCCGAGGGTGTCGGCAGGGGCGCGGCCTTCGGATCGGCACGGAAGGCTCCCAGGAGGTCGGGCTGGTCCTTCAGCGCCGGGGCATCCAGAAGGACAAGGCCCTGCTGCCAGAAGCTGTCGAAATCGGGCAGGGTCAGGTCGGCGGCGGCGGCGCGCTGGCGGGCCTGGCCATACATCTGGCGCAACCAGTCCTCGGCGCTGCGGCCTTCGGTGAAGGTTTCCGCCGCGCCAAGCCGCGCGGCAAGGCCTGCGAAGATGTCGTAATCGTCGCGCGCCGCGCCCGCCGGGTCGGCCACCCGATGCGAGGCGGCGACAAAGCGGTCGCGCGCCGAAGCGGCGATGTCGTCGCGTTCCAGCGCGGTGGTGACGGGCAGGATGATGTCGGCATGGCGCGCAAGCGGGTTCCACCAGCTTTCATGCACGATCACCGCTTCGGGCCGCTGCCAGGCGCGGCGCAGGCGGTTCAGGTCCTGATGGTGGTGGAACGGGTTGCCTCCCGCCCAGTAGATCATGCGCAGATCGGGATAGGTCCGGTCCATGCCATTGAACTGATAGGTCTCGCCGGAATGCAGCAGGGCGTCGGCGATGCGGGCGACGGGGATATAGTCGCTGACCGGATTGTCCAGTTGCGGCAGAGAGGGGAAGCCGAAGGCGGGCGTCGGGTTGCCGATGCCGTTGACCGAGGCATAGCCAAAGCCGAAACCGCCACCTGGCAGGCCGATCTGGCCCAGCATCGCCGCAAGTGCGATGGCCGCCCAATAGGGCTGTTCGCCGTGATCGGCGCGTTGCAGCGACCAGGCCATCATCACGAAGCTGCGGCTCTGCGCCATGGCGCGGGCGAGGTCTCGGATGCGGTCGGCAGGGACACCGGTGATCTCGGCCGCCCAGTCGGGGGTCTTGGGCGTCCCGTCCGAAGCGCCGGTCAGATAGGCCTCGAAGACGGCAAAGCCTTCGGTATGGCTGCGCAGGAAGGCGCGGTCGGCCAGACCCTCGGCCAGAAGAACATGGCCCATGCCAAGGATCAGCGCGGTGTCGGTGCCGGGGCGCAAGGGGAGCCATTCGACAGTCTCGCCCGCCGTGTCGTCCCGGATGGGCGAGATCGAAACCAGCCGTGCGCCGCGCGCCCGCAGCATGGCCAGATTCTCGGTCAGGATATGTCGGGCAATGCCGCCCGAAGAGACCTGCGCATTCTTCCACGGCACGCCGCCGAACATCACCAGCGTCTCGGTATGCGCGGCGATGACCGGCCAGGTCGTGTGGTCCGAGACCAGGCCGCGCTTGTCGCCCAGAACATGCGGCACCAGCGTGTCGGCGGCGGCATAGCTGTAATTCTGGATCGAGCGGACATAGCCGCCGGTGGCGTTGAGAAAGCGGTGGATCTGGCTTTGCGCGTGGTGGAACCGCCCGGCCGAGGCCCAGCCGTAAGAGCCGCCATAGATCGCGCCATTGCCATGCTCTCGCCGGATGCGGGCGATTTCCGCCGCCGCAAGGTCCAGCGCCTCGTCCCAGGGCAGTTCGACAAAGGGTTCATGGCCGCGTCCGGCACCATCGGTCGCGACCCGGCCCGCCTCACGCGCGCGCAGGAACGAGGCGCGCACGGCCGGGCGCAGGATGCGGGCGGGGGCGGTCAGGGCGGCGACCATGCCCTCGGACAGGGGTGAGGGGTCGGGGTCAACCGAAACGGGATGCAGCGCGGTGACGCGGCCCTGCGCCATGGCGGCGGTATAGGTGCCCCAATGGGTGGCGACCGTGGGGCGTTCGGGACGGGGAAGCATGGGATCAGTCCTTCCTTACAGCCGGGCCCAGTCGTCGATCAGACGCCAGGCCACCAGGAAATGCGCCTTTTGCAGCTCGGCCATCCGTGCCGTGTCGCGGGCGCGCAGCGTATCGATCAGCAGCCGGTGTTCCCCGGCGCGGCCCTGCCAGATCTCCTGCGCCATGATGGCAAGGTAGCGGACGCGATAAAGCCGCAGCGACAGGTTGGCATGGATCTCGATCAGGGTCTTGTTGCGCGAGGCCGCGATGATCGCCATGTGGAAGGCCTGGTTGGCGCGGAAATACTTGAAGCGGTCGCCCGCGGCCACGGCGGCATCCATCGCGTCCAGATGGCGTTCGGCGCGCAGTATGTCACCCTCATTCGCCACACGGCAGGCGGCGACACCGCCCAGGGCCTCAAGCTCGGTATAGATCGACAGCATGTCGGCGATGTCGTCGATGCTGTTCTTGACCACGATCGCGCCGCGATTGGGGATCAGCTCGACCAGACGTTCCACCGAGAGGATCTTGAGCGCATCGCGCATCGGCGTGCGCGAGACGTTGAGCTGTTCGGCGATGATGCGCTCGCGGATCGGCTCGCCCGGCTTCAGGATGTCATGGATGATCTGGTGGCGGATGTGGCTGGCAATCTGATTTGGCAGCGGGTCGTCACCATCAAGCACGATGGCGGGGCTTGAGGCGAGAATCTGTTCGGCGACATTCAGGGTCATCACTGTTCTCTCGCGCTTTGCTGGTCGGTGCGGGGAAGGCCCGCGATCTCGCCGACGGTAACGGGTTTCACGGGCATGCGGATACGGAAATATCCTGTCTCCCGGGGGTCTTGCCCGGTCAGATCGGCAAAGACCTGGGCGATGGTCGTGCCGCACATGCGGCCCTGGCAAGGCCCCATGCCGGCGCGGGTGAAGGCCTTGAACTGGTTGGGGCCGGGGCAGCCCTCGGCCACGGCACGGGCCAGGGCGC
>Ga0209369_1000366_pt1 | contig 72342 bp, 75 predicted proteins | sample EBPBio142010_DNA_FD_185865 | JGI IMG/M metagenome (GOLD analysis project Ga0209369, IMG submission 185865) | Wastewater treatment Type I Accumulibacter community from EBPR Bioreactor in Madison, WI, USA - Reactor 1_10/4/2010_ DNA (SPAdes)... | ecosystem: Engineered > Bioreactor > EBPR >...
GGATCAGTCGGCAACGGCAGCTCGGAGTGGCGAAGCGGCGGGTGGGCCAGCGCCGGCGAAACCGCCGGCCCGGACCGGGCCGTCGACCGCGCCGCTCCGACCCGGGCCGACGCACGCGCAGCGCAATGTTGCCGTCGACGTGCTGCGGGGGCTCGCGCTGGTCGGGATCATGATGAACCACATCTTCGGGGCTGAGCTGCCCTCGCTGGTGTGGTGGGACGTGCACGCCGTCGGGTTCGCGCTGCTCATCGGGGCGGGAGCCGCGTTCGCCGTACCGTCCGCCCGGGTGCCTGACCGCCCCGGCGCCCGACGTACCGCCGTGCTGCGCGCCTTCGTCCGAGCCATCGTGCTCGGGGCGGCCGGATTCCTGCTAGAGGTCCTGCCCAACGGGGGCGTGGCCGTGATCCTGGTGCGCCTCGCCGTCATCACGGCGCTGGTGGCGGTCGTGGCGGTGCTGCCCCGCTGGACCATGCCGCCACTGGCCGCACTGCTCCTGCTGGTCACCCCACAGGTTGCCTGGTGGCTGCAAGCGAACGCGCCGCAGGCCTTCGCGACCACCACCGGCTGGTCGTCCGCCCTCGACGCGGGGGCCTGGATGCGGATGCTGTGGGCGCCGTACCATCCCGCCCTGCTGTGGCTCGGCGTCGCCGTCGTGGGCCTGTGGGTGCTGCGCCGGTTCGACCTGGCGCGCCCGTGGCACCTGGTCGCGATCGCCGGAATCGGGGCGGTCATGGCGACCAGCGCCTGGGCCTTCGGGCAATGGGCGTGGGAGCGCTGGGGCGCGCCCGAGGGCGCCGACCTGCGCATCCTGGCGATCGGCGACTTCCCGACCCTGACCACTGATCGGCGCTGGCTGCTCGGCGTCGGGGCCTATCTGCCGTCCACCCCGAGCCTGGTGTTCAGCACGGGCATCGTCCTGATGGCTCTGGCGCTGGTCAGCGCGTTGTGCCTGGCGGCGCCGGTGCGGCTGGTGCTGAAGCCGCTGGCGATCGTGGGCGCGATGACGCTGAGCGGGTACTTCTGCCACGTGCTGCTGGAGGGCCAGTGGGGGCTCTGGACGGTCGCCGGGCAGACGCCGTGGGGCGCGGCGGTGCCGACCGGCTGGGCCGACCTCGGGCTGCAGGTGGCGGTGCTCTTCCCGGCGTTGCTGCTGTGGCACCTGCTGCCGGGGCGACTCGGCAAGGGGCCGCTGGAATGGCTGTCCCGGGTCGTCGCCTCGACGGTGGTCCGCTCGCGCTGACGACTCTGTCGCGATAGCCGACGACTCTGTCGCGATAGCCGACGACTCTGTCGCGATAGCCGACGACTCTGTCGCGATAGCCCGAGACTCTGCGACGCTGCAGTCGTCACCTAGCATGATGCTATGCGCACCACTTTGCAGATTGATGATGATGTCTTGAATGATGCACGCCTCATCGCGGCTACCGAGGGTCGCAGCCTCGGCGCGGTCATCTCGGATCTGGCGCGGCGGTCGCTGGCCCCGGTGGGCCTGCGCACTGGCGGTGCGATCCCCGTGTTCGACGTGCCGGACGGCGCCCCGACGTTCGGCCCGGGCGAGGTGGCCCGGGCATTGGAGGAGGAGTGACGAGCCGGATAGCTCTGCCGGATGTGAACGTGCTGGTGGCGCTGGCCTGGCCCAACCACCGCCATCACCAGGCGGCGGTCGGCTGGTTCACCAGGGAGTCCGCGCTGGGGTGGGCGACGACACCGGTGACGGAGAGTGGGTTCGTGCGGGTGTCGTCGAACCGTCAGGCGTTGCCCGCTGCGACGAGCCCCGTGATCGCGGTCGATCAGCTCCGTCTCCTGTCGGCGCTGCCCGGCCACGTGTTCTGGCCGGACACCGTCCGCTTCGTCGCCGCCGACGACGTGCTGCCGCGGCTGCGGGGGCATCGCCAGGTCACCGACGCCCATCTGGTGACCCTGGCGCGTCACCACGGCGGCGTCCTGGTGACCTTCGACCAGGGGTTGGCCGGATGGGGCGGCGACGTGGTCGCCCTGCTGGAGCCGGACGGACCGTAGCCGCCCTGCTGGGGCGCGGGCTGTCTGTTCGGCTACCTCGGCTAGCTCGGCGCCGGCAGGAAGGGGTTGTGGACCTCGAGTCCGGCGATGTCCTGGCCGTGCTGGAGGTCTTCGGTGAGCAGCCGTCGAGCACCGGCCTGTCGGGCGGCGGCCACGATCAGGCTGTCGTAGAAGCCGAAGCCCCACCGACGGTGCGTGTTCAAGGCGTCGTGGAACAGCGCGGGACTGGGCCAGACCTGGACGAGGGGGAGCAGGACGGCGTCAAGGAACCGGCGGGCCTCGTCGACGCCGAGGGGGATGCGCGCCTTGGTGACCACGACATTGAGGAACTCCTGAGCCACCTGGTAGCTCGTGGTCCCGTTACCAGCCGCCAGCGTGTCGCGAATGAGCTGGTCGGCGACCTCGCGCTTGGCGGCATCCGTGGTGTCGACGGCGTAGATGAAGATGTTGGTGTCGAGGAAGAGCTCAGCGCTCATTCCGCTCCTCACGGTTGAGGCGTCGTCCCACCGTCAGCCGGCCACCTAGCTCGGCCATGACCTCGTCATAGCGCTGCGTCGCCAGGCCCTGCTGGGCGTACGACGCCAGCCACAGCCGGAACTGCTCATTAAGCGTGGTGCGCTCCACGCGCGCTCTCGTCCGGGCCGCCTCGATGTCGCGCTCGCTTGCGCTCAGAGTGATATTGCGCACGAAAATAGTGTACGCGAGAATCGTGCACCTGATCGGGTAGGGCGGCCCAGGGCCCACCGCGGATCAGGTCGCGCGGATCAGGTCGGGCCGGATCCGCGGGTTGGACAGCCGCGCGGTGAGCGTGGTCAGGGCGATAACGCCCACCAGAGCCGCCCCGACGAGCACGAGCGTCGTGTGGCCCGGCACGACGGGCGCCTGCGCCCCCTGCCAGCCGATCCCCAGGTAGACGTCGCCGAGGGCGCGGCCGAGGGCCAGCGCCAGGCCCGCGCCGAGCACCAACGGCGTACCGGTCTCCCAGGCATGACTGGCCTGCAACAGGGCCCGCGGCGTCCCCACCAGCTGCAACCCCACCACCTCGGCGCGGCGCTCGCCGAGCCGGTCGCTCAGCGTGATGGCGAACGCCAGGAGCCCGACGATCAGCCCGAACAGCGTCAGGGCCAGCGTGAGGTCGCGCAGCTCGGCGATCCGCCGGGGATCAGTCGCCGGGACGTACTGGCCCACGACGGCGACGCCTCGCGCGGACAGATACTCCGGCAGCGCACGTCCGACCTGGGCCAAGATCCGGATGGTGTCGTCCTGCACCCCGCGCAGTGTCGCGAGCTGCGGGGTGTCGGGCGGCAGGACGAGCGGGTCGATGCGTTCCCCCGAGGCGCCCGGGATGAGCAGCTCGGCCGACGGCGTCGAATAGGGCACGGCGGGGTCGTCCGGAGGCGCGGGCTCGTCGCCGGTGAGCCACGGGCGACGCAGCACGATCTGTTGCTCGAGCGGCGGTTCGGCGCGGCCGGGGACGACCAGACGGTACGGCGTGCCGTCGACGCACCCGGAGACGCTCGGCATCAGGCTCGTCAGCGCGGCGCAGGTCGCCACGAGGACGGGCCGACAATCCCTGCCCTGGGGATCGCAGGCGGACAGGGTGCCGTACCGAGCGACCTGGACGACGCCGGGAGCCTCGGCCAGGATGCTGGGGTCGCGATCGACGGCGGCGAGGGCGTCCGGCCGTTGGATATAGAGGATCTGCATGGCGGACGCGTCCGGCGGGAGCCAGCGATCGGACAGGCTCTCCTGAGCGGCGACGGTGGCCTGCGCGGCAGTGCCGAGGAAGAGCGCCACCACCAGGGTCGCGACGACCCGGGCGGCCGCCGCGGGTTGGGCCTGCATCCGGCGCCCGGCGATCAGTGCGGCGGGGCTTCGAGCCCCCCAGCGCACGAGGGCGTCCGCCACCAGCCGCACCAGCAGTGGGACAACCACGACGATGCCCACCGCCGTCAGCGCGGTGCCCGCGGCGAACAGCAGCACCGCCTCGGTGCTCCGGGCTCCGCCGCCCACGTCGTACCGGAGGCGGGCCAGCAGGCACAGTCCGAGCCCCGCTGCGAGTGGCAGCGCGCGCCGCCTGCTGCTGGACGGCGCGCCGCCTCGACGTACGGACGGGGCGATCGCTGCGCGGGGTCGAGGTCGCACCACCGTGGGCAGCACAGCGACGGCCAGGACGACCGCTGCGATGACCAGCTGGTTGCCGGCTCTGGGGATCGAGCTCGTGTCGCCGGGCGGCCAGGAGAACGCGCCGATGGAGTTCGGCACGTTCGGCACTTGGCCGGCGGCCCACAGGCCGACCAGTACGCCAATCGCGGTGGCCACGGTCAGCTCGGTGGCGGCGACCAGGCTTGACCGGCCCGCGGACAGCCCGAGCAGCCGCAACGCGGCGAGGCGGCGCTCGCGGGCCTCGGCGGCCATCCGGCCCGCGACCGCGACGAGCACGAGCACCGGGACGACCGCGCAGATCACGAGCAGGACCGGCCCGGCCGCGTCGACGAAGCCGGGGCCGTAGAGCGGCAACGGGGCGAACGTGTGCCCCGCGAACTGCTCCACGAGGAGCAAGGCGGCGGTCGCGACAGCGCTTGCTAGGGCAAGCAGTACGCTCCGTCGGCGGGCGCCGTCGCCGCGCCAACCGCTGCCCCAGGCGAGCCGGCCCCCGAGGGCGATGGCGGCCCTCATGGCGCAACCTCCCCAGCGCAGTCCGCGGCGGCGGCGCTCGTGACGCCGTCGCGGATGGTGACGTGCCGGTCCAGGTGGGCCGCCATCCGGTGGTCGTGGGTGACGACGAGCAGCGCCGAGCCCATCGCGCGGGCGCGGGTGACCAGGATGTCCATGACCTGCTCGGCGTTCACCGAGTCGAGGGAGCCGGTCGGCTCGTCGGCGAGGATGACGGCGGGTCGGCGCACGAGGGCGCGCGCCACGGCGGCGCGCTGGGCCTGACCGCCCGATACCTCGCCGGCGCGCCGGGTCGCCACGTCGGCGATGCCCAAGGCGGCGAGCGCCTCCAGGGCCTCCTCGCGCGCGGCGTACCGTCCCGCGCCGGTGAGCCGCAACGGCAGCATGACGTTCTCCAGGAGGGTGAGTTCGCGCACCAGGTCACCGAATTGGAAGACCATGCCGAGGTGGGTCAGGCGCAGTCGGCTGCGTTCGGTCTCGTTCAGGGTGTGGAACGGCGTGCCCATCAGGTCGATGGCGCCCTGGTCCGGGGTGAGGATCCCGGCCAGGCAGTGCAGCAGCGTGGACTTGCCGGACCCGGACGGCCCCATGAGGGCGACGCTGTCGCCGGCCAGGAGCCGAAGACTCGCGTCGGCTAGGGCGGGGGTCGGGCCGTAGGTGTAGGCCAGGCCGCGGGCCGCGAGGACCGGGGCGCTGTCCCACCGGCAGGTCGGCGCCAGGGCCGGCGCCGTGGATCGCGCCGGCGCCTCGGATCGTGCCGGCGCTTCGGTGCGCGCCCACTGGACCCGGCCCGGCATCACCGGGCACCTCGCGGGGCATCCTGGACGGTGGCTGGTCGCGGCGGTTGGGCTCGGACCGCGGCGAGCCGGGCCGCCGCCTCCTCGATCCAGCGCAGGTCGGCGTCGAGATGGGCCAGTTCGTAGGTGAGCGCCATGTCCTCCAACGGCAGCGCGCCGTCGCGGGCCCGGGTGAGCTCGCGCATCCGGCGCAGGTGGCTGGCGCGCTGGAGGTCCAGCACCTGGCCGGCGTCGCGGTCTGACATCAGCGCGACCGAAACGCGGGCGAACAGCGTGCTGGCCGCGAACACACCCGGCGGTTGCGGTTCGTAGACCCAGGCGTCAAGCACGGTGACTCCCTCGCCGGTGATGCGGTAGCGCTTGCGGTCCGGCCCGTCGCCGGCCTCCACGTCGACCACCTCGGCCCAGCCCTGCCGCTCGAAGCGGGCCAACGAGGCGTAGACCTGGCCGTACGCGAGGGGCTTGGTGTGGGCGAAGCGCTCGTCGTACTGGCGCTTGAGGGTGTAGCCGTACGCCGGGGCCGGTTCGAGGAGCCCAAGGAGGGCGTGTGCGGCGGACATGACCGGCACTCTACACCGTGCGTATACGCACTGTGAATAGCTTGGGTGGCACGGCGGGTTTGTGGTGGCACAGCGGGTTCGGCTGTCGACTGGACGATTCGCCGCGCCTGGGAACCTGCCTCATACAGCAGCTCGGCCGCCCGCGATGCGGGCGGCCGAGCCGGAAGTCACTTCTTCTTGGACTTCTTGTCCTTCTTCTTGGACTTCTTCTTCGCCATGTCGTTCCCTCCCATCGGGACTCGCGGCAGTGGAGGCTCACGGCATCGGAGACTTGTGCGTCAACTTCTGCTTGACGCTTGAGGAGAGTCAAACACGGGGACGCAGCGAAGTCAACTATTTCTTGACGCTGCGCCCGGGCCCGCGCGTAGACTCGCGCCGTGCGTTCCTCCGACCAGCGGATCCAGCGCGAACTTGCAGCGCTCCAGGAGGCCGATGATCCGCTGGCCCGTCTCGACGCCGCGCGCCGGCTGCGCGTCCACGCCGAGGCGGTGGAGTCCGAACTGGTCGCCGCGGCCCGCGCCGCCGGGGTGTCCTGGGCGAAGATCGGCAAGCTCTACGGAATGAGCAAGCAGGGCGCCCAGCAGCGCTTCCGGCCCGCCATCGCTGAGACGCCCCCGGCCGCTGGGGGTTAGCGCCCCCGCGCGCGACTGACGGCGGCCGGGGCGCCAGGTCACGGGAGGGTGGATCCGGCGGGGGATTGAGGCTGGCCCGGCCTGCTGCGGCGCAGACCGAGCAGCAGCAGGAGGCCCCAGATCAGGAAGAGGGGGTCCCATAGCCAGGCGTGCCCGATCATGGCGGCGCGGTCTTGCGGGCCGTCACCCAGCAGGCCGGCCAGCGCGAGGTTGGCGAGCACACAGTTCGCCCCGCCCCAGACCACCAGGACGACGGCGGCCAGCCACGTCACTGCGCGGGTGATAGCCAGGTGCCACCGAGCATCCAGTACGCGCTGATCGTCGCGTGCACCAGCCCCGGAATGGCCGCCACCGCGAACCATGGCCGCCCACCGCCACGGACGTCGTACGTCACCGCCCCCACCGCCCCCGGCCGTGCCCCGCCGGACCCCGTACGTTCCATGCCGCCAGGCTCCCAGGGCCACTGGGTCAGAACGGAGGTGGGCCGGGGTCGGGCGGGGGTGTCGAGCCATCGGTGCCGCTGGCGGGCGGTCGGCCGTCGAGCGTCGCGTCGGGGGACTCGCCGGTGTCGGGGTCGCTGTATCGGTGCGGTTCGGTGGTGTAGCGGCGACCCGTCTGGGTGGACCAGGTCAGGGGGCCGTTGGCATTGGTGACGGCGTTGGCGGTAGTGCCGTCGGCGGTGTCGGCGTCGGCGGTGGTGGTCATCCCTCCAGGCGCGGTGGCGGGCGACCAGTGGCCGCTGGTGTGGTGGCCGTGGTGGCGGCGGCAGTGCGCGGCGAGGTTGGTGGTGGAGGTCTCGCCCCCGTCGGCGAACGGTCGCACGTGATCCAGGTCGCCGGTGGTGGCGGGGCTGGTGCAGCCGGGGGCGCGGCAGCGGTGGTCGCGGGCGGTGATGAACCGAGCCATCGCGGCGGTGGGCCGGTAGCACGGTGTCGACAGTTCGAGCGCCTGGCCGGTGCGGGGGTCGGTGATCAGGCGGGCCCAGACCGAGCCTGCGCGCACGGCGAGGTCTCGGGTCAGGTCTGCGGGGAGGTAGCCCCAGCCGACCAGTTCGCCAGGCTCGCTGGTGAGGCCGAGCAGGCTGCTGAGGGGAACGATGACAGTGGCGTGGGCGTCGGGGAGACCTCCGGGGTAGGCCGCCCGCAGCGCGGCCCCGGTCGTGTCGCCGGTCGTGTCGCCGGTTGGGTCGCCGGTGGTGTGGTTGGCGTGATCAGGGGCCGGTGGAGTACACGGTGCGGTGCGACGTGGGGCCGGGTCCGTGGTGTCGCACAGCGCCGGGCTATGACCGTGCAGGAGCAGGTCGAGGCCGATGTCGGCGCGCAGCTGGGCCAGGGTGCGGGGGTCCCCCGCGTGGCGGAGTCGTCGGGCGAGCCGGTCGAGGCGGTCGTGGGCGGCGGTGACGCGTTCGGTGCTGCCGCCGATCCCGAGAGTCGCCGTGTCGTCGTCGCCCAGGCGGACGGAGGTGTCGCGGCGGCCGAGGGCTTCGGCGCGGCGAACTCGCCCGGGGATGCGCTTCTTGAGTTCCTTGGCGAGGCGATCGGCGATCAGGCGGGGGCTGGGGGTGGTGCCGTCGCGGGTGGGACGCAGTACGGCACTGGCGACGTCGTTGGCCTGGTCGGCCGGCAGCGGCGTGCAGCCGGTGATGATCGTGCGGGCGCGCCACCAGCCGATCTGCCCAGTGGTCAGCGCAGCCAGCGCGCTCGTGGTGCGGTCCGGTTCGCGGCGGGCGAGCACGCCGGTTTCGGCGCGGGCGGTGGCATCGCCCCGGGCCAAGCCGGTGGCCAGGCAGATTTCGTCGATGATCGAGGTGCGGGCGTGAGTCATGGTCTGAGCGCGTTCGGTGGCGGTGGCGCCGTAATGGTTCAGGTCGGCGCGGGTCCGGTCCTCGCTCCAGGACAGCAGGGCCCCCGCCGCGGTGACGGAGAGCCGGTCCAGCCAGGCCTTGGCGGCCTCGATCTCGGCCAGCACGGAGATCGCCTCGTCGGCGCCGTCGATGTCATCGAGCGCGATCGTCATCGTGGGCGGCCTGGTGCGACGCAGTTCGCTAAGGCGGGCGCGGACGTCCGGCAGCGAGCCGGGCCGGGTCGCGCACTGCGCCACGGGCAGACCCGCGACGATGTTCGGATCGCCCACCACACCTCCCCGTCATCGCATTCATGTGCTATGTGCACGATATCGCAGCGAGGAGCTCATGTGCAAGATGTGTTCGACAAAATGACACGAGGTCTCCTGACAGTCAGTCGCCGTCCTGACTCGCGCGGTCGAGCCCCGACAAACGTGTAGTCACTGGCTGCGACATGCAGACAGGAGGCCCCTTTGCCACGACGGCGTCCTGACGGGTGACGGTTCTGTTTCCACGGCCGAATCCTGAATAATTATCACGGATGGGCGCTTAGTCGCTGCGCGCATGAATGGCCGCGATGGTCCGGGCCAGCACCGTGGTCAGCGGCGTCGGCGCCAGACCGAAGCGCTGCTGCGCCGCCGTACTGTCGAGCACGAACGGCCGCTCGAACTGGTGCCGCGTCTCCCGCAGCGCGCCCAGCAGCGGCACGATCGGACCGAGGCCGGTAACGACCCACCGCGGAAGCACGCGCAGCCGACCCAGCGGGCGATCGGTGCTCGCCCGAACCTGGTCAAGGACGTCCGCCACGCTCGCCGGGTCGGCGGTGGGCACATGCCAGGCCCGGCCGTAGTCCGACTCCTGCTCGCTGCGGGCCAACCGCGCCACCAGCGCGGCCACGTCGCCGTCGTACGTCCAGGAGTGCGGCGCGTCGCGCCGCCCCATCGGCAGGTACGCCGTGCGACCGCGCAGCAGCGGCGCCAGGATCATGCCCCCGAGCAGGCTGGAGGACAGCGTCTCCGGGCCGAGGTAGTCGCTGGCGCGCACCTCGACCGCCCGCAGCCGTCCGGCGCGGTGCCGATCCAGGGCGTCGGCCCACATCCGGGCCCGTACGGCGCCCTTCGGCCCGGTCGGGGCGATGGGGGTCGCCTCGGTCATCGGGGCGGTGACCTGCCCGTAGAGGTAGAGATTCGACACCGTGACCAGCCGTGCGCCGGCCTCCTCGGCGGCATTCAGGATCGCAGCGGCCAGCGGTGGCCAGTCGCGCTCCCAGCGCGTATAGGAGGCGGGGTTGACGGCGTTGATCACGCTGGTCGCCCCGCTGACCAACGCCCCGAGCGCGGCCCCATCGCCGACGTCCAGCGCCACTCGACGTACCGAACCCGTCGCGGACCCAGGCAGCCCCGCGTCGGTGCCGGGTCAGCGTGGGGGCGGCAGCGCTGTCGGTCCGTCAGGTGGCTCGGGACCTGGGGATGGCCAGTTCGGCGGTGTACCGCTATGTCGCCAGCCGGGACGACCTGCTGACCAGGCTGATCGTGCAGTCGTACGACGAGCTGGGCGAGCACGTCGAGCAGGCCGAGGCGGCGGTCGCCCGCGCGGACCTGCGCGATCGGTGGTTCGCGGTGGGGCACGCGACCCGCCGGTGGGCGCTGGCCCATCCGCACGACTGGGCGCTGCTCTACGGCTCGCCGGTGCCGGGATACGCCGCGCCCGCCCAGCAGACCATCGGCCCTGGCACCCGGGTCCAGGTGGTGCTGATGAGACTGCTGGCGGACATCGTGGCGCAGGGTCGAGCAGCGCCAGCGCAGCGGCGACCCCGGCCGGTGCCGGTCCTGGTGGAGTTTGGCGCGGGGGTCGGCGAAGCGCTCGGCGTCGAGCCGGATGGGGTGCCGGCTGACCTGGCCGTGGCCGGCGTCACGGCGTGGATGATGCTCATCGGGGCTGTGAACAGCGAAGTCTTCGGCTATCTCGGCGAGGGCGGTGAAGACGCTGAGGCCGTCGGCGCCGCACTGTTCGACTACACCATCAGTGCCGCCGTGGCCCTGCTGCTGCGGTAGCTGACGACCGAGGGGCGGCGTGGCGGGCGCGCTGTCAGGCGTCGAGTTCGATGGCTGTCGCCACGGCCGTCGACGCCGTGGTTGCTGCGGAACCGTCGGCGGCACCGGTGCGCTGCTGCGAATCCACCGCGATGTCGGCGAACTTGATGACGTGTTCGCCGCCGTGAGCCACGGCCCGTGCCCACGCCTCGTCCGCCGACTCCATCGTCAGGCCCTCGCGCGGCGCATCGGTGCCGGGCCGGTAGCAGGCCACGACTGCGCAGGTCGCCGCCCACGCGGCGTCGATGGAGGCCAGCGCCAGGTGCTGTGGGAGTGCGGGCAGGGCGCGGGCGACCGCGGCCGGCGCCGTCGCGGCGTGCACGAGCATGGTTGCGTTGCCGTGCGCCCACCGGGGGTAGGCGGCAATCGCGGCGTCGCTGATCGCGTGCATCTCCGCGAGCGGATCGGCCGGGTCGTGGGGCGCGCGTACGGCGGCGACGGCGTCGCCCCACCCCGGGGTGTGCGGCAGTTGGGCCAATCGACTCCGGATCCCGTGCCGCTGGCTCGCGATGCGGGGCACCGTGGCCAGGGCACTTGCTCGATCGAGCTGGCCCGCGGGCGCCAGTGACGGGGTGGGTTGCCAGCGGGCGGCCCAGTACGCCAAAGCATGCGCGAGTTCGTGGCGCCGGGGTTCGGTGTCGGCGGCGCGAAGGGCCTGTACGGCGTGGCCGACGCGAATGACTCCATGGGTGGCGCCCGCGGCGATACCCGGCAACAGGCGAGGCCACCACGTGACGAGCACGTGCTGCCAGGGTTCCTCGGCGACGGCCCGGAGCATGAACTCGATCCAGTCGCCGCTGCGCACCGGGTCGCCCAGGGGGTCGCGCCAGGCCTCGGAGTCGATGGGGCTGATGCCCCGGGGCCGCTCGTCGAGCCGCGAGATGTAGCCGTCGCTCCACGAGTGCACGTGGCGCTCGGCTCCGCGGCGGCTCAGAGCTTCGATGACCATCGGGCCATGGTTGCTGAGCCAGCCTTGGCGTTCGGGTCCGGTCGCGTGAAAGCGCAGCAGTGCCTCGTCGTACGCGCCTTCGCGGGCGCCCTCGGCGGCCGAGGCGTGGGGATCGGTGGAGCTGGCGGGGTGTTGCGGTGCGCGTGTTTCGGTCATGCTGGTTATCCAATGATGTCAAGTGGACTTGAGGTCAAGTGTCTCTTAACGCACGGGATCTGCTCTCGATCGGAGAGGTCGCACGCCGCGCCGGCATCGCCCCGTCGGCGCTGCGCCACTACGAGTCCCTCGGCCTGATCGCGAGCCACCGCACGGCGGGGGACCGGCGCCGCTACGAGCGCAGCGTGTTGCGCCGAATCGCCACGATCCGGGCGGGGCAGCGAGTGGGCCTGTCCCTGGACGAGATTCGCGCGACGTTCGCGGGGCTCGAACCCCATCAGGCCCCCACGCGCCAGCAGTGGCGGCGGATTTCGGCGCGCTGGCAGCCGGCGCTGACGCAGCGGATTCGCGAGCTCGAGCAGGTCCGGGACAACCTGTCGAACTGCGTCGGCTGTGGCTGCCTGTCGATGCGTCAGTGCGCGCTGTTCAACCCCGACGACGGGCTCGCGGCTTCAGGCCGGGCCGGCGCCCGTCGGCTCTTCCCCAGCGACGACTGAGCGAGGCCAGCCCCGCCGTACAGTCGCTTGCGCTGGTCGCGCGGGATTGACGCGACCGAGGGCTACCGGTCCTGTCTCAAAGCCGGCGGTAGCGGTCCGCCAGGTTGGGGTCGCTCAGCCACCACGGCTGGTCCGCCGCCGGTGTGCCCTGGTCGGCGTCCGCCCCGTCGAGCGGGAGCGGCTGTTCAGGCGATGACGCCACGCCAGGGGCTGGAGCGTCGACGCCCGGCCGCCGAATCGCGGTCTGGGCCTGGGCGGCACGCCGGGCATCGTCGTCGGCGTCCGCGAGCCGGGTCTGCACCGCATCGACCCGCATCCACGCCACCACCGCCCCGAACAGCACTGGCAATCCCACCGCCTCGGCGACGCAGAGCAAGATCGCCCCGGCCAGGGCCTGGTCGGCCATCACCTTCGCCGACGAAGTCTCGATCGCCGGGCGCCACAGGGGGCTGGCGGCGGTCATGATCACGATGCCGGCGATGGCATCCGCGACGCCATCCAGCGCCGCCAGCCCCACCCGGACGGGCGGAGTACACCACCGCGGCAGCAGCTCGGCCGCCTCCCCGAGCAGCGGCAGCACGAACGACACCCCCACGGCGAGCAGGATGAGGTAGGTCGCCTCCCGGGACGCAGCGGAGTCCACCGTCGCCTGGTACCACCCGGTCAGGAACAGCGCGAGGGTGACCGTGGCGGCCATCACGGCGCTGAAACCCGGGTACGCCGCGATCCGCAAGACAGGTGAGCGCAGCGCGGCGGCCAACGCAGCACGGACGCGCGGCGCCTCGACGGCCTGGATGAGGGTCACCGGCCGACCCAGCGCCAGGCCCGTAGGTGCCACCGCGACGAGGAGGGCCGCCTGCCACGCCCCCGCCTGCAGGCTGACTCGCCGCAGCTCGCCGAGACCGGAACAGGTGGCGACGAGCACGGGCAGTACGCCGGCCACGACGTACAACACGGCGTCGATGACCCGCGCCCGGTGGCCCGCGGCCCGGGCGGATCGCCACGCCCAGGCGTAGCCGACCAGCAAGGCGATCGTCGCGATCAGGCCCGTCGGGGAGAACGCCGGCGTGGCCACCGCCGACCAGGTGAGCGCGTCCACGCTTCGGACGCTAGCACCGGACCTGAAGCTGACCTGGCCCAGCGCGCGACGAAGAACAGAGGCGACGCGTCAGCGCAGCGCGCATCTCATGACGAGAGCAGGACGAACGCGAGAGGTACGCCGTTGGCCAGCGCGTGCGCGAGGAACCCCGGCAGAAAATTGCCCGTACGTCGATAGAGCAGCGTGAGGATCACCGAGAAGGTGACGAATCCGGGGATGAGCAGGAGCTGATCTGGGTGCCCGTCGAGCCAGCCCACGACGACATGCTGCAGGGCGAACACCAGCCCCGTCGCCACGTGTGCGACAGGCACGTTGACGCGTTCGAGCAGGCGGAACAGGCCGTACCGGTAGCTCACTTCCTCCTCGAAGGGGCCCACGACGACGAAGAGAAGGTATAGCCAGGGTTGCGCGCGAAGCTGCTCCATCCCGCCGGCGGTGTTGAGGTTGGTCAGGGGTACGCCGAGTGCCGCCCCGATCATGGGCTGAAGGATGCCCTGCACCAGCACATTGGCCAGGGCGACTAGGACGACGAAGGTGACGAGTCCGGTCGCCACGATCCGGCCCGGCCGTCGCGCCGAACCGCGGAAGGCGTCACCGATCGGTCGCCAGAGCAGCGGCAGGAGCACGATCCACAGCGGCAGCGCGAAGGGCAGCAGCCGGAACCACATCAGCAGCATCAGCACCCAGAACACGCCGACGCACCAGGCCTCCCAGCGGCCGAAGCGTTCGTCGTATCCCCGCCCAGCCTCGCCGTACCACCGCCGCACCCTGCCCCGGCTGTCCCACCGTCGCACCCGGCCCCCGCCGGCGCGCCCGCGACCACCCATAACAGCGACCGTACAGCGCCGCCCCGCACACCGGTCAGTTCCCACCTGACAAGGGCCGATCGCCTGGTCTCGCCCGGGCGTACCCGCCGGAGGCTGGTCAGGAGGTTCTAGCGGGGCCTTTCACTGGCCGACGGGCCAGTGGGTCACCTCGATCTCGGTCATCGGGAAGTCCTTGGGGTTGCCGGTGGCCAGGGGCGCTCCGGCCCTAACGCAGGCCGCAGCGATCAGGCAGTCGGCCTGCCACAGGGTGCGTCCGCGATTCGCGTAGTCGCGGCGCCAGCGGCCGGCCAACCACGCGTCCTGTGTCGTGATCGGCAACACCACCAGGCCGTCGATGAGCGTTTCGGCAGCGCCGCGCTCCGCCTCGCGCAGGCCACGGACGATCTCCTCGACGTTGATGACCGTGGTCGCCGGGGTGATATCGCGTTCGAGGAGGGCCTAAACGCGACTCACCGCCGGGCGTCCGCGCAAGTAGTCGATGAGAACGGTCGTGTCCAGGATCTGGAGCACGATCAGCCGCCGCGCCGCTGGTCGCCGTGGCGACCCGACCGCACCCAGGCCGCTGGGTCGCAGTCCATGACGACCGCAGTGAATCCCTCGTTAACTGCGGCGAAAGGCGCTGCGGGCACCGCCTTTTGCCGCAGTTAATCCTCGGCAGAGCCAGCCCGCCGCTGCGTTGCCCGCCGGTGATGCTGTCGCCCGGCGTTAGCCGACGACCGCCGTACGGCAAAACCCTTTGCCGCACGCGCTGGCGGCATCGCATCATGGCCTGGCCGGGCCCTACTGCCCGGCCCCGCCAGAGCAAAGGAGAGGTGACATGACGCAACCCGTTGTCGGCCTGACCACGGCCGTCCCCGATCCTTCTCTGTCCTGGAGTTCTCGTGCCTTCAGCAGCTCGGCGGCCCCGGCGCCGCTCCCGTAACACCGATCGATTCGACGACCCCGTCGAGGCGTTTGGCGCCGACGACACGGCGTACGACGAATCCCACAACTTCGCGATCGCCGCGCCGCCCGCACCGACCGGCGAGTCACCCGCCGCCGCGGCGTTCGTCGGCGATTACCAGCCGTACGACGACCTGGGCGAGGGTCAGCGGTGGTCCTCCTGGGACGACCTGGAGGCCCTGTGCAGGGGGCCGGAACCGCGGCCGCACTGGTTGGTGACCTCCTCCGGGGCGATCGACACCGACCTGGGCATCCTCAAGACCGGCAAGGAAGCGGACGTTTACCTGGTCGAGCGCCGCGACCCGCACCTGCGCGACGCGGTCGTGATGGCGGCCAAGCGGTACCGCGACGCCCAGCACACCAACTTCCGACGCTCGGCCAGCTATGCCGAGGGCCGCAGCGTCAAGCGCAGCCGTGACCAACGCGCCTTGGCGACCAACACCTCGTGGGGCCGGACGGTGGCCTCCATGGAGTGGGCCAACGCCGAGTGGAACGCGCTGCGCCGGGCCTGGCAGATCGGGCTGCCGGTGCCCTACCCGGTGCAGATCGACGGCACCGAACTGATGATGGAGTGGATCAGCCATGACGGGCAGACCGCGCCGCGGCTGGCCCAGACTCGGCCGGACGAGGCCCTGCTGGCCGACTACTTCGAGCAGTTGCGCGAGGCCATGGCGATCCTCGCCCAAGACGGCTGGGTGCACGGGGACCTGTCGCCGTACAACATCCTCGCCGCCGGTCCCCGGTTGGTCATCATCGACCTGCCGCAGATCCTCAGCCTGACCGGGCATGACCGCGGCTTCGAGTACCTGCGGCGCGATTGCACCAATGTCTGCCGCTGGTTCACTGCTCGGGGGCTCGCGGCCGATCCGGAGGAGCTGTACGACGACCTGCTGCGGCACGCGTTCTGAGCTGCGGCTCGCAGCGGGGCAGCCAGTGCGAGTGGCAGGACCGACCGCGGCGTGGGTGTAGCGCAGGGAAATCTGGAGTTTCCTGGGGGGAGACCTAGCATTCCCCGGCATGGAATCTGGAGTTTCCCGGGTTCCGGGACGCTAGTCCTGCGGCTATTCCGGCAGCTCGACCTCCTTCTGCCCGCCGGTCGACCTCTCCAGCGCTCGTGGCGAGTGATGAACACGGGATCACTCGGATTTGTCATGATGGGGCGGTCACGATCACCTCGGGCGGCAGGGGGCCGACCATGCGCAGGCGTTGGGTCCGGTGGCTCGCACTCACTTTCGGGGTACTGATCCTGCTGGCTGTCGCCTCGTTCATCCCCACGTTGTGGCTGCGCGACCCTGGCATGACCGAGGTTCGCGGCGAGTACGTGACGCTCTACCGCGGCTCGCAGGGGCAGGCGGCGCTGGACGTGCTGCAGCGGGCGGACGGCGATGCGGCTCGGCTGATCCAGCGGCTGGAGCTGTCGGGCCGGCCGGAGGTAAGTGTCTACGTTTACGACTCGCAGTACGTCATGGCGAGCCATAAGTACGGGTGGCTGGTGCCGCTGATCGGACTGGACTGGTACATCGGGGACAACCGCGGCACGAACGTGCTGCTCACCTCGCCGGCCCGGCCGGGGGCGGCCCATGACTACGCCACGGTCCGTGACGCCGTCTCGCACGAGCTGGTGCACGCCTACGTCTCGACGATGAACCCTGATGTCCGCCTGTGGCTCACGGAGGGCATGGCACTGCACCTGACCAACGGCAAGCCGCTGCCGCCGGGGTACGCCGGCGGCCACTATCTGCCGACATTCGAGCAGACCCAGACCGGCAACCCGATCGAGTTCAACGAGATCGGGGGCTACGACCTGGCCCACACCTACATTGCGTACGTCGAGCGCATGCACGGCTGGGAGAAGGTGCTCAAGCTGGTCCGGACGGGCGATTATCAGGGCTCGCTCGGGGTGGGAGAAAAGGAGGTGTACGACGCCTGGACCGCGGACCTGACGCATCGTTGAGGCCTGGAACGTTGCCTGTGGCGCCCTCGGCCCGAAGTGCGGGTCTGGCCCTCAGCGGGGTTCATCCTCGGGCGGGGAAAACACCTCACAACGGAGGCCGTGGGCGCGGGCGAGACGCCGATCGCAGGTGGCCAGCGGCGCGCCGATGGCTTCGGCGAGCGCGACGTACCAGCCGTCGTACGTGGTGACGGCCGACCGCAGGGCGATGATGCGCTTGGCGAATGGGGCGTAGGGGTACAGCTCGACGGGGAGGGAGGCTAGATCGGCGTGGGCGAGCAACGCGACGTCGCGGCTGATGTTTCCGTTGAGTTCAGCGCGTCGAAGGACATTGGCGCATTCCGCGGGCATCAGGTGCGGGGCGACCAGGCCGCCTCCGCCGAGGAGATTCAGCGCCCACGAGCCCCGGGCGGAGTTCTCGACGAGCGCGGCGGCGACCGTGGAGGCGTCGATGACGAGCGTCACGGGAGCTCCGCATCGCGCAATGCGAGGTCGCCGAGCCGGCCGCCGCCCGTCGCGGCCTTGCGGGCGCGCACCTGGGCGGCCCAGTCGTCAGGTTCGGGGCGCGAGGCCCATTCGACCAGGTGGCCGCGGACATACTCCTGGAGCGACCGGCCGGACCGTGCCGCCCGCCCGCTGATCTCGTCCAGCACCGCCGTGGGGATGTCCCGCACGGTCAGCGCCTTGGTTGCTGAGACGCCTGTCATGCCTGCATAATAGCAGCGCCGCTGCCGGTGCGTCATCTGCTGAGAGGGCCCCGCGCGGATCGCCTCGATGAGCCTCACCCGAAAAGGCCAAGACTGAGCACGGCCAGCGTCATCGCGAGGGTCGCGCACGCCGCGCCCGCAAGGGCGAGACGGCCCAGCCGCCACCCGACGCCCGCGGCGCGACACCGCTGCAGCCATAGGAGGGTGGCGAGGGAACCCCAGGGGGTGATGATCGAGCCGGCGTTCGTGCCGATTAGGGCGGCCAAGGGGATGTTGCGCCTCGCAGTTGAGGTGGTCGAGCGGCAGAAAGGTCAGAAATACATTCTTCATATCCCGCACCGTCAGATGCGCCTGATGGATGGAGCGATGGTCGCCGCTGAGCCCGCAGGTTTCGGCTCGCTGCTTGGCGCCTACCTTGACGAAGAATAGATACCGTCCTAGTCCGATCCGCCCCGCCTCACGGCCATAATCCGGTGCGCATGTTCCTTTACGGGCGGGCTGATCCGGACGCAATCGCGGACCTTTTTGTTAAGACGGAAGTGGTGTAGGTCGCGGCGATTCCTGTCCGAGCTCTAGGTCGATGAACTGCGGCTGTACAGGATGCCGAGATCATCTTCGTCTCGCTTTCTTGTCCAGATCTTCAGGCCGGCGATGGCAGGGGCAGTTCATTCTGGGGTTGTCGGCGTGGCGGCGTGACGACACGCCGGTGTGGGTGTAAGGGCAGGCATGACGGTCGCGGGATCGTAGTGAGTGTCAACGTCACCCGAGCCCATGGAGGTCGTCATGCCTGCGTTCGTATCGTCTCTCGTTGCGGGGCGCTCGCCAAGCCTGGCGCCGGTGATCGCTGAGGAGATCCCCGAACTCGTTCAGGTGCTGTCCGTGTTGCCTGATCCCCGTCGTGCGCAGGGCCGGCGGTATCGGTTTCGCGGCTGTATTGACGGCATTGATCGCGGCGGCCTGTGCGGGGGTGACCTCCTACGCTGCGGCCGCCCAGTGGATCGCTGACCTGCCCCGATCGGTCTTGTCGCGGATCGGGATAGGGCCGGGCAGGCCGGCGATCTCGACGTTGCGGCGGATGGTGTTGGCCGCCGACGCCGAGCTGCTCGATGCGGTGTGCAGCGCCTGGCTCGCCGCGCGTAGCGCCGCCGAACGGCCCGACGGTCGTCAGCAGGTGATCGCCGTCGACGGCAAATCGGTGCGCGGAGCGATCGGTGCCGATGGCCGCTGTGAGCATCTGCTGGCCGCGGCCGATCACCGGTCCGGGGTGGTGTTGGCCCAGCTGGCCGTGGCGGCCAAGACCAACGAGATTCCGATGCTGGCGCCGCTACTGGACCGGATCGCGATCCGCGGGGCGGTGGTCACGGTCGATGCGTTGCACACTCAACGCGCTGCCGCGTCCTATCTGCACCGCCGCGGGGCGCACTACATCTTTACGGTCAAGGACAATCAGCCCAGGCTGCGAGCCCGCCTCGCTGCCCTGCCCTGGGCGCAGATCCCCGGCGTGAGCAGCACAAACAGCGGTCACGGGCGGATCGAGACACGCACCGTGAAGGTCACTTCCGTCCAGCGCGGCATCGGGTTCCCTCATGCCCATCTGGCGATCCAGGTCACCCGCCTCCGGCGGGTCCACGGGAAGAATCCCACCCGCGAGGTCGGGTACGCCATCACCGACATGACCTGGGAACAGACCAACCCCGCCGAGCTCGCGGCGATGATCCGCGGGCACTGGACCATCGAGAACCAGCTCCACTGGGTCCGCGATGTCACCTTCGGTGAAGACGCTGCCACCACCCGAACCGGGACATCAGCACAGGTCAAGGCCACCATGACCAACATCGCGATCAGCCTGCACCGCCTCGCCGGAGCCGACAACATCGCCGCCGCCACCCGCGCCATCTTCCGCGACCCGCACCGCTTCCTCGAACTGATCGCATAACGCCCAGGTCACAACCATCACAACCGAATCAAGAACGGCATGGCCCTGCCGGCGATGGGGTGCGCCCGAGGGTGGGCGGCGTCGACCCCGTTTGGCGCATGGCGCCCGTTCAGCCCGCCTTGTGTCGACGATCGAAGGGCGTTCACGTGGCGTAGGTATTCGGTCTAGTGCTTATCGGGGCGGAGGTTTGGGATCCCGTGCAGCGGGAGCGTTCGCCGGCAGTCGATCGTTCCCGAACGTCGTGGAGGGTTCCGGGGAGTGCGAGGCAGATGGTCACCGTGTCCTCGCAACGATCAAATGGATCGAAGTCTGTGGCGTCATGGGTCAAGACCCAGGTGTCGATCCGGATGAGAACCATGGGTCCGAAGCGGTGCGGCCGGCTGACCCTCGTGCCGGGCAGGGCGAATCCCTCGTTAACTGCGGCGAAAGGCGCTGCGGGCACCGCCTTTCGCCGCAGTTAATCCTCGGCAGAGCCAGCCCGCCGCTGCGTTGCCCGCCGGTGATGCTGTCGCCCGGCGTTAGCCGACGACCGCCGTACGGCAAGACCCGTTGCCGCACGCGCTGATGGCATCGCATCATGGCCTGGCCGGGCGCCACCGCCCGGCTCCGCCAGAGCAAAGGAGAGGTGACATGACGCAACCCGTTGTCGGCCTGCCCATGGCCGTTCCCGATCCTTCTCTGTCCCTGGAGTTCTCGTGCCTTCAGCAGCTCAGCGGCCCCGGTGCAGATCGACGGCACCGAACTGATGATGGAGTGGATCAGCCATGACGGGCAGACCGCCCCGCGGCTGGCCCAGACTCGGCCGGACGAGGCCCTGCTGGCCGACTACTTCGAGCAGTTGCGCGAGGCCATGGCGATCCTCACCCAGGACGGCTGGGTGCACGGGGACCTGTCGCCGTACAACATCCTTGCTGCCGGTCCCCGGTTGGTCATCATCGACCTGCCGCAGATCCTCAGCCTGACCGGGCATGATCGCGGCTTCGAGTACCTGCGGCGCGATTGCACCAATGTGTGCCGCTGGTTCACCGCTCGTGGGCTCGCGGCCGATCCGGACGAGCTGTACGACGACCTGCTGCGGCACGCGTTCTGAGCCGCGGCTCACAGCGGGGCGGGTGAGCGGTTCAAGAGGCCGCCTCGTCTATGGCTCGCCCATCCATCAACCCCCATGCGGTGGATCCGGTCTCAGGACTGGTCGGCACAGGGCGATGGGGAGCAGGACAGCAATGGCGGGTGAGGAGCACCATGGGCATTCCTGCAGTGAGCGGCGACGACGCCATTCGGGCCATCGTGACGCGCAACAATCGCGCGGCGACCGCCGAGCATCGCCCGCCGTTGCAGCGTCCGTTCGGCAATGTCGACGCCCTGTCCGAGAGCGATATCCGCGCCGTCGAGGGCGCGTACGGGTACGAGCTGGCACGGCCGCCCAGCGCTGGTCTCATGCCCATGGCGGCGGTCTTCCTCGCTCAGGCCCGGGAAGCGGAGTCCCGGGGCGGCGGCGACATCATGACGGTCCTGCGGGGGTTCCAACGCGACGGAGCGCCGATCAACGACGCACTGCTCGCCGCGGTCGCCGACCGCGCGGCCCGGCAGAGCGAACAGGCGCGGGACTACCTGCGCAGCCACCCGACGCGCAGCTATTACGCCTGAGCCCCACCCCCGACTGCGCGGCTCACTCGCCGACCGGCCAATGCCTCGCGCGGACCGCGGACGATCTTCTCGACGGTGAGAGCCCACACTCTCGCCAGAACCGTTATGCGGGCATTGCTCCGTGAGGCACGGAGCGCGTTTCGCAGGGGCCTCGTGAGTCACGTCGATGTCTTGCCCGCAGAGGCCAACTGCGTTCGCATGGTCGCGAAGCGGGGTGTGCGCCCCCGGTGCCGAGATGAAGGAGCGCATGCACTTCTGCATGTTAAAGTGCGAACATGCCGAAGACGATTCAGATACGTGACGTCGACGACGACGTGTATGAGGCGCTGGCGCGTCGTGCCGCCGAGGCCGGCCTGTCCGTCCCCGAGTATCTGCGCAAAGAGGCGGAGCGGCTGGCGGCCCGGCCCACGGTCGCGGAGTGGCTGGACCGTACCCGCCGTAGATCAGGTGCCCGTTCGCCGCGCGACACACTCGAGGCGTTGGACGAGTTGCGCGGGAACTGGCCCGCGTGATCGTCGTCGACGCGTCCTGTCTCTACGAGGTGATCATCGACACGCCTCGGGCCGAAATCATCCGTGATCGACTGGTGGCCGAGCCCGGTCAGGCGGCACCCCACATCGTCGATGTCGAGGTGTTCGGGCTGATCCGCCGCGACTACCTGGCGGGCAGCATCGACGAGACGCTGGCCGCGCTCGCCGTGGACGACTTGCGCACCTGGCCCGGGGAGCGGTTCGGGCATCGAGCGCTGCTCGCTCGTGCCTGGGAGCTGCGCCATGGGGTGCGGGGGTGGGATGCCACGTACGTCGCGTTGGCCGAGATCCTGGACGCCACCCTGCTGACGCTCGATCGGCGACTGGCAACCGCCGCCGGCCCGCGCTGTGCCATCGAGGTGCCCGCCTGAGCATCAGAAGTGGGTCACGCCTTTGGTAGCGCGTTTGTCCAATTCTTCGCGGATCGCGTTCAGGACGAGTTCCGGTGTCGTTGGGTGCTGGCATCCGCTGTCGGCGCGCGGTCGGCTTGGGGATTCGCCAAGAGCCAGGCGATCGGGCAGACCTGAGACGATGAAGACCCGCGCTCACAGCCACTCTCGGTAGGTTCTTGTGTCTCACTGGGCTGTTCGGCTCCTCACGCTGCTCGCACTGGCGCTCGGGCTGTCCATGGCCATCTTGTCCACCTACGCGGGATGGACGCCGGCCTACGCCCACTCGCAGCTCATGTCCTCCACTCCCGCTGACGGCGCCCAACTCGCCACGATGCCGGCCGCTGCCGAGTTCACCTTCAGCGAGGACATCATGGACCAGTTCAGTCAAGCGGTCGTCGTCGGGGCCGACGGAGAACTGCGTACGGTCACGCCGACGACCCAGGGGCCACGGGTCACCGTCCCACTCAGCGACGACCTCGGAACCGGAAAGATCACCGTCCGCTACAAGGTGACCAGCAAGGACGCCCACCCCATCGCGGGCGAGATCTGCTTCACCGTTGGTAACACGAGCACATCAGATGCACCCACGTCGACCGGTGCCACCATGAAGTGCAACGAGCCCGACTCGGAACTGGCAGCGCCGAGGACCGACGAGCCCCAGACGAACGATCACAACATCCTGTACGTCCTCGCCGGGGTAGGTGCAGCCGTGCTCATCGGTGGGGGCGCCTTCCTTCTGCGCGGCCAGAACCAGCGCAAGCTCCCCTAATGGACACCCAGAACGGCAAGGGGTCGTACGTCCGACCCCTCGCAGGTCGAGTAGTTAAGGCGCAGAGCGGCCGGTCGGCTCTACGGCCCGGCGTCCCCAGTGTCGCTCACGATCGGCGACTGGCAACCGCCGCCGGCCCGCGCTGTGCCATCGAGGTGCCCGCCTGAGCATCAGCAGTGAGTCACACCTTGGGTAGCGCGATCGGCTTCGTCGACCAGTACGGCCGGCGCGGCACCGCGGCTCGTCAGGCAAACGCGGCCGGCTTGACCCCGACCATTGTGGCGTAGGTCACATGTTGCTGGGAACAACTTCCCCCTGGTGCAGGTTGAGTCTGATGAACTCAACTTCGGTGAGTCCGGGTTTGACAAGGGCCCGGGGCGCCCCGGAGATTGAGTCTCGACCTCGCGTTCGGCGCTGCCGGGCGTGATGCCTCTCGTTCGGGTCCCGAGAGCCCCGAGCGAGTGGCGTCCCGCCCGCAGGGCCCGACCACCGACCACAGCCTGTGAGGAGCAGCATTCATGGCCCGTGCAGTAGGCATCGACCTCGGCACCACCAACTCGGCCGTTTCCGTCCTGGAGGGCAACGAGCCGACCATCATCGCGAACGCGGAGGGCGGCCGGACCACGCCGTCCGTCGTCGCGTTCAGCAAGAACGGCGAGGTGCTCGTCGGCGAGATCGCCAAGCGCCAGGCCGTCACCAACGTCGACCGCACCATCCGCTCCGTCAAGCGGCACATGGGCACCGGCTGGGGCAGCCCGGACATCGACGGCAAGAAGTACACGGCGCAGGAGATCAGCGCCCGCGTCCTGCAGAAGCTCAAGCGCGACGCGGAGTCCTATCTCGGCGAGCCCGTCACGGACGCCGTCATCACCGTTCCGGCGTACTTCGACGACGCCGAGCGCCAGGCCACCAAGGAGGCCGGCGAGATCGCGGGCCTCAACGTGCTGCGCATCGTCAACGAGCCGACCGCGGCCGCGCTGGCCTACGGCCTGGACAAGGGCAAGGAGGACGAGCTCATCCTGGTCTTCGACCTCGGTGGCGGCACCTTCGACGTGTCCCTCCTGGAGGTCGGCAAGGACCCCGAGGACGGCTTCTCCACGATCCAGGTCCGCGCGACCCACGGCGACAACCGGCTCGGCGGCGACGACTGGGACGACCGCATCGTCAAGCACCTGCTGACCACGGTGAAGAACCAGACCGGCGTCGACCTGGCGAACGACAAGATCGCCATGCAGCGCCTGCGGGACGCGGCGGAGCAGGCCAAGAAGGAGCTCTCCTCCTCGACCAGCACGAACATCTCGCTGCAATACCTGTCCATGTCCGAGAACGGCCCCATCCACCTCGATGAGACGCTCACCCGGGTGCAGTTCGAGCAGATGACCCAGGATCTCCTGGACCGCTGCAAGGCCCCGTTCGAGCAGGTCATCAAGGACGCCGGGATCTCGCTGTCGAACATTGACCACGTCGTGCTCGTCGGCGGCTCGACCCGCATGCCGGCCGTGACCGAGCTGGTCAAGAAGCTCACCGGCGGCAAGGAGCCCAACAAGGGCGTCAACCCGGACGAGGTCGTCGCGATCGGCGCCTCGCTGCAGGCCGGCGTCCTCAAGGGCGAGCGCAAGGACGTCCTGCTCATCGACGTCACGCCGCTGTCCCTGGGCATCGAGACCAAGGGCGGCCTGATGACCAAGCTCATCGAGCGCAACACGGCCATCCCGACCAAGCGGTCCGAGGTGTTCACCACGGCCGAGGACAACCAGCCGTCGGTGCTCATCCAGGTCTTCCAGGGCGAGCGCGAGCTGGCCGCGGCCAACAAGCCGCTGGGCACCTTCGAGCTGACCGGCATCGCGCCGGCCCCGCGCGGGATCCCGCAGATCGAGGTCACCTTCGACACCGACGCCAACGGCATCGTGCACGTCTCCGCCAAGGACCGCGGCACGGGCAAGGAGCAGTCGATGACGATCTCCGGCGGCAGCGCGCTGCCCAAGGAGGAGATCGACCGGATGGTCCGCGAGGCCGAGCAGCACGCCGAGGAGGACAAGAAGCGCCGCGAGGAGGCCGAGGCTCGCAACACCGCCGAGCAGCTCGCCTACTCCACGGAGAAGTTCCTGGCCGACTCCGGTGACAAGGTTCCCGCCGAGACCCGCAAGCCGGTCGACGACGCCCTGGCCGACCTCAAGGCGGCCCTGGCCAAGACCGGTGACGACGCCCCGAGCGTCGAGGAGCTCAACGCCAAGGTGACCACGCTCAACGAGGAATCCCAGAAGATGGGCTCGGCGATCTACGCGGCCGCTCAGGCCGAGCAGGCCGCCGGTGCGCCCGGCGCCGACGGCGCTGGCTTCCCCGGTGGAGCCGCGGGCGCCGGTGCCGCTGGTGCCGCCGCTGGTGCCGCGGCCGGTGCCGCATCGGCCGGCGACGACGACGTCGTGGACGCCGAGGTCGTCGACGACGACGAGCCCAAGAAGTGACCTCGCCCAGCGCGAGGTGACCTGATCCGGGATCGTGGATCCCGAGCCGGCGGGGCCGTCCCCACGAGGACGGCCCCGCCGGGCCACATGGACAACAGCCGCGATCCGGCAAGGAGAGAAGGCGATGAGCGAGAACCCCACCCCGGCCCAGCAGGCGGCCGGCCGTGGCGCGTACGAAGACGTCCAGGCCAGCACAGGCGGTGAGTCCAAGGCCACCGCGCCGCAGAGCGCGGACGCCGGGCCGGGCCTCGACCCGGAGGCGAACACCGAGGCGACCCCGCCGGCGGGCGATGACAGCGCCGCCACAGCCGCCTCGACCGAGCAAGCTCCCGAGTTCATCGAGTCCAGCGCCGACACGGCCCCGCCCGGCTCCGCCGACCCGCACGGATCCGCCGACCCCTACGGCTCCGGCGAACCGGGCGGCGACGCCCAGTTGGCGGCCGAACGGCTCGCGGACCTGCAGCGTCTGCAGGCCGAATATGTCAACTACAAGCGCCGCGTCGACCGGGACCGCGCGCTGGAGTCCGAGCGGGCCATCGCGGGCGTCATCGAGGCGCTGCTGCCGGTCCTGGACGAGATCCAGCTGGCTCGCCAGCACGGCGAGCTGGAGGCCGGCCCGTTCGCCAAGATCGCGGAGAAGCTCGAGGTCATCCTCGGCCGGTACGGCGTGGAGCGGTACGGCGAGCCCGGGCAGACCTTCGACCCCACCGTGCACGAGGCCGTCATGCACGTGCAGGCCGAACTCGCGCCCGGCACCACCGAGCTGACCGTCGTGCAGATCATGCAGCCCGGTTATCGCCTCGGCGAGCGGATCGTCCGCCCCGCCATGGTCTCGGTGGCCGACCCCGCGTGAGGTGGCGGCCCCCCGACCCCGGCCGGCGCCGACCCGGCCCCCGACGTACGGAACAATTCTCCCGCCACGTCGGTTCCACCAGCGGTGATGCGCCGGCGGCCGGCGCGTCAGCAACGATCATCCGATAGGCAGCGAAGGAGGCGAGATGGCCAGTCAGGACTGGTTCGAGAAGGATTTTTACTCCATTCTCGGCGTACCCTCCGACGCCGACCCCAAGGAGATCAAGAAGCGCTACCGCAAGCTCGCCCGTGACTTGCACCCCGACGCCAACCCCGGGGACACCGGCGCCGAGCAGCGCTTCAAGGAGATCGGCGAGGCCTACGCGGTCCTGTCGGATGTGGAGCAGCGCAAGCAGTACGACGCGGTGCGCGCGATGTCTCGGGGCGGCGCACGGTTCACCGCGGGGGCCGGCGGTGCCGGCGGCGGTGCCGGCTTCGAGGACGTGTTCAGCCAGTTCTTCGGCGGAGCCGGCGCCCAGGGCAACCCGCGCTACTCCAGGGGCCGCGGCGGCTTCGGCGGCACCACCTCCCAGGAGGCTCCCGACCTCGACGACCTGCTCGGCATGTTCGGCGCGGCCGGCGGGTTCGGCGGCGCCCCGGGCGGCTCGGGTCCCGGCGGCGGCTTCTATCCGGGGGCGGGGGGTACGACGCAGACCGGTCCGCGCCGCGGGCCGCGCAAGAGCCGCGACCTGCACGCCACCGCGACCCTGTCGTTCACGCAGGCCGTCGCGGGCGACACCGTGACGATCAGCGGGGTCGGCGGCAAGACGATCACCGCCCGGATCCCCGCCGGCGTCAAGGACGGCGCGACCATCCGGCTGCGCGGCAAGGGCGAGCCGCCCACCGGCATCTCCAGCGAACCGGGCGACCTGCTCCTCAAGATCACCGTGCGGCCGCACGCCGTGTTCACCCGCGAGGGTGACAACCTGCTGCTCGACCTGCCCGTGACGTTCGCCGAGGCGGCGCTCGGCGCGGCCGTGCCGGTGCCGACGCTCGACGGCGGATCGGTCAAGGTCCGGATCGCGCCGGGCACCCCCTCCGGGCGCGTGCTGCGCGTCAAGGAGCGCGGGGTGCACCGCAAGGACGGTACGTCGGGTGACCTGCTCGCCAAGGTCCAGGTCGTCGTCCCGCAACGGCTTTCCGACGAGGCTCGCGACGCGGTGGAAACGCTGCAGCGGCTGGACGCCGGGTACGACCCCCGCGAGGAGTTGACCCGCAAGGCGAGGACGGACTGACATGGCGGCCGACCAGGGTGGGTTCGCGGGGGACGTGACGTACGTCCACGACGAGCACGCCCCCGTGTTCGTGATCTCGGTCGCCGCGCAGCTGGCCGGGATGCACGCCCAGACCCTGCGGCAATACGACCGGCTGGGCATCGTCACCCCGCATCGCACCCGTGGCGGCGGGCGCCGCTACAGCAGTTATGACGTCACCAAGCTGCGGGAGGTGCAGCGGCTCTCCCAGGACGAGGGGGTCAGCCTCGCCGGCATTTCGCGCATCATGGCGCTGACCGATGAGATCGAGCGCCTGCGGCACCGGGTCGCGGATCTCGAATCGCAGCTCGCCCGTGCGGCCGGGCTGCTCGGCGCCGGGCAGCGGGTGTTCGCCGCGGGCCGACACGGCGACGTCGTCGCGGTGCGTCCGGGGCAGCGGCCCCGGCGGGCCGGCGACTCTCAGGCACTCATGCTCTGGCGGCCGTCCCGCTGACGCGTCGGCCCGACTGCCGCCGAGGGCCGTCCGCTGAGCGGTCGGCCCGCTGAGCGGTCGGCCCGGCATTCCGCCGAGGCCGACCCGCCCAGCTCACGGTTGGCTCACACCTGCGCCTTCTGCGTCACCGGGGTGAGCGCCGGCCGTCCACCGAGCACCGCCAGGACGTTCTCGGCCGCGAGTTCGGCCATCGCCGTGCGCGTCTCGACCGTGGCCGAGCCGATGTGCGGCAGCAGCACGGCCCGGTCGGTCTTGAGGAGCTCGGCGTTGACCTGCGGTTCGTTCTCGAACACGTCCAGCGCAGCACCCGCGATCTGCCCGGTCGCCAAGGCCTTGGCCAACGCCGCCTCGTCGACGACCGGACCCCGAGAGGTGTTGATCAGGTAGGCCGACGACTTCATCATCGCCAGCGCCTTGTCGTCGATCAGGTGCTGGGTCGCCGGCGTCAGCGGGGCGTGCAGCGTGATCACGTCGGCGGTGCGGAGCAGCTCGTCCTGGTCCACGCGACGCGCGCCGAGCTCCGCCGCGACGGCGGGGTCCAGCTCGCGCTCGTCCGAGTACTCGATGACCATGCCGAATGCCTTAGCCCGGCGCGCCACGGCCTGGCCGATCGCGCCCATGCCCAGCACTCCCAGGGTCTTGCCCTGCAGACCCGTACCGAGCATGAAGAACATGCCCCACTGCCAGGTCTGTCCGGTCCGGATGACCCGCTCGGCCTCGGAGAGCCGCCGGGTAACCATCAGGATCGAGCCGAACGCCAGGTCTGCCGTCGCCTCGGTGAGCACCCGGGGCGTGTTGGTCGCCACCACACCGGCGCCGTCGCAGGCCGCGACGTCGATGTTGTTGAAGCCGACCGCCACATTGGCCACGATCTTGAGCTGCGGCCCCGCGGCAGCGAGCAGCTCGGCGTCCACCTTCTCGGTGAGCAGGCAGACCATCGCATCCTTGCCCGCGACCCGCTGCAGCAGCTCCTTGCGTGGGATCGGGCCGTCGGTCTCGCGGTAGTCGATCTCATGCGCCTTGCTCAGCGCGTCGATCGCCGGGTGCGGCAACCGGCCGGTCACCAGAATGGTGCTCATCGCGACTCGACCCAGTCCTTGAGCTTGCCCAGGCCCTCGGCGATGCGCTCGGCCGAGATGCCCGAGTAGGCGATCCGGATGAACTTGCGGTCCTCACCGGGCAGCGGGCGGCCGAAGTGGTTGCGGGTGCAGAACGAGCACCCGGTGTTGTGCAGGGCGCCCTCGGCGAACGCGGCCAGGTCGTCGATGCCGATGCGCTGCATCGTCTCGGTGACGTCCGGGAACAGGTAGAACGTCGACTCGGGCCGGGCCAGCTTGACGCCGGGGATCGCCACCAGCGCGTCGTACGCGGCGTCCCGGCGACCCTTGAGCACGTCCAGAATGCGGTGCACCTCGCCCTGGTCCTCGGTCAGCCCGGCGACCCCGCCGTACTGCACGAAGTGCGTCGTGCACGACTCGTTGTTGGTGTTCATCGTCGAGATGTATTTCGCGACCTGCGCGGGCGCGATGGCGGCGCCGAGCCGCCAGCCCGTCATGGCGAACTTCTTGGAGAAGGTGTACAGGATGACGGTGCGGTCCTTCATCCCGTCGATGCTGGTGATGGACTTGCTCTGGCCCGAGTAGCGGGTCTCGAAGTAGGCCTCGTCGGAGAGCACCCACAGGTCGTTCTCGAGGGCGAAGCGTGCGACCTCTTCGCGCTCGGCGTCGGTGGACTCGGCGCTGATCGGGTTCTGCAGGTCGTTGTAGATGATCGCCTTGGTCTTCGGCGTCACCAGCGAGCGGATCCGGTCGAAGTCCAGGGCGAACCCGGTCTCGGTGGGCACATAGCCGTAGGGCAGGCCGACCCCGCCGAGGTATTCGATCTGGCTCTCGTAGATCGGGAAGCCGGGGTTGGGGAACAGCACCTCGTCGCCCGGATCCATCACGGCCTGCAGGAACTTGGTGATGACCGGCTTGCCGCCGGGCTGCACGATGACGTTCTCCGCGGTGTAGTCGGTGCCGCGCAGACCGTTGATGTCCGCGGCCAGCGCCTCGCGCAGCGCCGGGATGCCCGGGCCGGGGCAGTAGCCGGTCTTGCCGTCGGCGATGGCCTTCGTCATCGCCTCGACGATGTTCGCGGGGGTCGCGAGGTCGATGTCTCCGAGGTGGAACGGGTAGACGGTGTTGCCCCGGGAGGCCCAATCGGCCGCCGTCGCCGAGACCGCAAACGCCGTCTCGGTGCCCAGGTTCTCAAGTCGCTTCGCAAGCGCCATGTCAGTGCTCCTTTCGCCAAAGTCATGGTAACTCTGCGGCTCGTTGGGTGTCAGGGTCTTTCGGCGTCCTTTTCCCTCGTCGTCGCTCTTCCCCGAGTCTGCCCGGCCGGGCCGCCCCCGGCTGCCGGATTGGCCGATCGCGGCCGCCGCGCGCACCGGCTCACCGTGACCCTGGCGCCCGCGGGGCGGGCGAGCGGCATAGGTTGGTGCTGAACGAAGCCCTGGTTTCTTTGGAGGTCTGCCGATGTCCCCGCTCCACCCGCGCCTGGAACCCGTCTACGAGACCGTTCTGCGTCGCAACGGGGGTGAGCGAGAGTTCCATCAGGCCGTCCTCGAGGTGCTGGAGAGCCTCAACCCGGTGGTGGACAAGCGGCCCGAATATGTGCAGGCCTCGATCATCGAGCGGATCTGCGAGCCGGAGCGGCAGATCATCTTCCGGGTGCCCTGGCTCGACGACCAGGGCGGCGTGCAGATCAACCGGGGATTCCGAGTCGAGTTCAACTCGGCGCTCGGGCCCTACAAGGGTGGCCTGCGCTTCCACCCGAGCGTCTACCTCGGCATCATCAAGTTCCTCGGCTTCGAGCAGATCTTCAAGAACGCCCTCACCGGCCTGCCGATCGGCGGCGGCAAGGGCGGCTCCGACTTCGACCCCAAGGGCAAGTCCGACGCCGAGGTGATGCGGTTCTGCCAGTCCTTCATGACCGAGCTCTACCGACACCTCGGCGAATACACCGACGTGCCGGCGGGCGACATCGGCGTCGGCGGCCGGGAGATCGGCTATCTGTTCGGGCAGTACAAGCGCATCACCAACCGTTACGAGGCCGGCGTCATCACGGGCAAGGGCCTGACCTGGGGTGGTTCCCAGGTCCGCAAGGAGGCCACCGGCTACGGGCTGGTCTACTTCGCCGACGAGATGCTCAAGGCCGAGCACACCGGCTTCGACGGCAAGCGCGTCGTCGTGTCCGGTTCGGGCAATGTCGCGATCTATGCCGCGGAGAAGGTCATCGAGTTGGGCGGCACGGTGGTGGCCATGTCGGACTCGGCGGGGTACGTCGTGGACGAGGGCGGTTTCGACGTGGAACTCGTCAAGGACATCAAGGAGGTCCGTCGCGGCCGGATGAGCGACTACGCCCAGGAGCGAGGGGCGCGCCACGTCAGCGACGGCGAGATCTGGAGCGTGCCCTGCGACGTCGCGCTGCCGTGCGCCACCCAGAACGAACTCGGCGACGAGGGGGCCCGCGAGCTGGTCAAGAACGGCTGCCGCGTCGTCGCCGAAGGCGCCAACATGCCGACCACCCCCTCGGCGACCCGGGCGCTGCGGGAGGCGGGCGTCAAGTTCGCCCCCGGCAAGGCCGCAAACGCCGGCGGCGTGGCCACCTCCGGGCTGGAAATGCAGCAGAACGCCTCGCGGGACAGCTGGTCGTTCGAATACGCGGACGCCCGGCTGAAGGAGATCATGCAGAACATCTTCGGCAGCTGCATGATGACCGCCGAGGAATACGGCATGCCCGGCGACTACGTGGCCGGCGCCAACATCGCCGGGTTCACCCAGGTCGCCGACGCGATGCTCGCCTTCGGCGTGATCTGAACCGGCGCGCGTACCGTCGCCCTATGGCATGGCGGGACGTGATCGCGACACGCGGCCGGGCGCATCGCGTGCGGGACGGGCGTCGTCCCGTGGAGCGCTACCTGCCCGGCTACCTGGTGCTGCGGCACTACCGCCGGGGCTGGCTGCGCGGCGACCTGCTCGCCGGGCTCACCGTCGCGGCGTACCTGATCCCGCAGGTGATGGCGTACGCCGAGGTCGCGGGGCTACCCCCGGTGATGGGCCTGTGGGCCTGCCTCGGCCCGATGATCGTCTATGCGTTCGTCGGCACCTCCCGCCAGCTCTCGGTGGGCCCGGAATCCACCACGGCGCTGATGACCGCCGTGGCGCTGGCCGCCGTCGCGGGGACCGGGCCCGGCGACCGGCGGGCGGATGTGGCCGCCGCGCTGGCGCTGCTGGTCGGCGTCTTCTGCGTGCTCGGCGGAGTGGCCCGGCTGGGGTTTCTCGCCGGACTGCTGTCCCGGCCGGTCCTGATCGGCTACCTGGCCGGGATCGCGGTCCTGATGATCGCGAGTCAGCTGGGCAAGGTGACCGGCCGCCGGGTGGGCGCGCAGGGGGCGCTCGGACAGATCGCCGACACCGCGACCCACCTCGGCCAGGTCCACCTCCCGACGGCGCTGTTGGCCGGGGCCGCCCTGGTCTCGCTCATCGCGCTGCGCCGCATCGTCCCGCTGGCGCCCGGACCGCTCGTGGTCATGCTCGCCTGCGCGGCGGCGGTCGCGTGGACGCCGCTGCGTGAGGCGGGCCTGCGCACGGTGGGCACGATTCCCGTCGGGCTCCCGACGCCTCGCTTGCCGGACCTCACCGGGATCGACCTCGGCCCGCTCGTCCCGGCCGCGCTGGGCCTGGCGGTCGTCGGCTACAGCGACAACGTGCTGACCGGGCGCGGGCTCGCCGAGCGACGTAAGGAGCGGATCGACGCCAACACCGAGTTCACCGCCCTGGGCGTCGCGAACCTCGCGGCCGGCCTGACCCACGGCTTCCCGGTGAGCAGCTCCGGCAGCCGGGCCGTGCTGGGCGATTCGATGGGCAGCCGCACCCAGCTGTATTCGCTGGCGGCGGTCGTCGTGGTGGTGCTGGCGATGTTCTTCGGCGGCGCGGTGCTCGCCGCCTTCCCCACCGCGGCCCTCGGCGCCGTGGTGGTCTACGCCGGGCTGCGGCTCGTCGACGTGGCCGAGCTGCGTCGCCTGGCCCGGTTCCGGCTCAGCGAGCTGATGCTCGCCGTCGCGACGGCGGTCGGCGTCGTCGTCTTCGACGTGCTCCTGGGCATCGGCATCGCCGTCGTGCTGTCGGTGATCGATCTGCTGCGGCGCATCGGCGATCCGCACGACGGGGTGCTCGGTTATGTGCCGGGCCGGGCCGGAATGCACGACATCGACGACTACCCGACCGCCCGACAGGTGCAGGGTCTGGTCGTCTACCGCTACGACAGCCCCCTGTTCTTCGCCAACGCCGACAACTTCCGGCGACGCGCGCTGGAGGCTCTGGAAGAGGGCGAGGGTGAGCCCGAGTGGTTCGTGCTCAACGCCGAGGCCATCAACGAGATCGACCTCACCGCCCTGGACGCCCTGGAGAGCCTGCGCGCCGCGCTCGCCGAGCGCTGGGTGACCTTCGCGCTGGCCCGCGTCAAGCACGAACTGGCCGCCGACCTGGCCCGCGTCGGCTTCACCGAGCGCATCGGCGAGCAGCACGTCTTCGCGACCCTGCCGAGCGCCGTGCACGCCTACGTCGACTACTTCGCGCAGCGGCACGGCGCCCCGCCGCCCGGACTGCCGGATCCGCTCCCGCCGATCTACCCCGCCTGAGCCTCAGGAGGAGACGGCCTCCGCGAGATTGGCCAGCGACGTCTCCAGCTGCGCAGCGGTCAGCACCGGGAAGGACAGGGTCTTGAGGATGCCCTTGTCGGTGACCCCACTCCAGTCGTACGTCAGGGTGACCTCGGTCGCGTCCGGCCCCTGGGGCTCCAGCTCGTAGGCGAACGTCCACCCGCCCGGCTGCCCGTCGTTGTAGCCGACCATGCCCGGCGCCCACGCGAGGAGCTTGTTCTCGGCGTAGCCGGTCACGAGGTTGTCCATCTGGTAGTCGCGGAACCGCTCGTTGTGCATGTTCATCCGGAAGACCTGCCCCGTCTTGGTGATGCGGTCGGTCTTCTCGTCGGAGCGGATCATCCCCGTGCCGTCGATCCGGGCGTGGTGCTGCGGGTCCGACAGCACCCGGAAGATGTCCTTCGCGGAGGCGTCGATGAGACGGCTGACGGTGATCTTGGTGTCCTCACTCATGCCGGTCAGTCTTGCGGACCGTGCTGGGGCGCGCCAGCGAACGGCGGTCCCGGTCGGGTGGGACCGCCCGATGGCCGACCTCGGCGATGATCCGGTCCCGGGCGGCCAACGCGTGCCGACGTACGGCGTCCTGCACCTCCTCCCGCGTCCCCTCGGCGAACGCCGTCGTGATGCGGTGGTGTTCGGCCACGGCGCACGCCGCGGCCGCGGGCGCCAGGGACGTCAGCCGGGTCAGGCGCAGCGGGGTGGCGCCGAGCCGATCGGCTAGGTCCCGCAGGTAGCGGTTGTCGCAGTGCTGCGCGATCACCCGGTGAAACACCAGGTCGGCCTCCAGGCAGCGGCGGATGAGCATGGCCCGATCGGTTCCCGGCGGCGGTGTCTGGGGCCCGGTCAGGATGGTGACCAGGTCGGCATGGGTGACGGCGGCGCGGGACAGGGCCGGTACGACGGTGTCGCGCTGGGCGTAGGCGCGCTTGGCCGCGGCGATCTCCACCAGCACGCGGGCCTCGAAGAACTCCCGCACCGCGGCCGCGTCCATCGGCGGCGTGACCCGGTAGCCGCGCATCGCCGACCGCTCGATCAGCGCGGTCCCCGCCAGCCGAGCCAGGGCCTCGCGCACCGGGGTGGGTGAGACCCCCAGCCGCATCGCGAGGGACTCGATGCCGACCGGGGTGCCCGGGGCGATCTCGCCGGCGAGCAGCATGCTCAGCACCGCGTCATAGACCTCGTCCTGCAGGGCGCGACGAACGCGCGGCGGCTGCCGGACCCGGGCGGACATGGCGCCATCGTAGGCAGGGCCGGCCCGATCCCACCATGCCCGCAGCCGGGCCGACGTCGGGTCACAGGATCGGCACGCGCTCGCGGATGCCGGGGACGGTGTCCAGGTCGGCCTGCACGACCAACAGGTCCTCCTGCTCGGCCAGCTGGCCGACCACCCGACCCAGCGGGTCGGCGAGCACGGAGCGGCCGATCCCCAGCGGTACGGCGCCCTCCGGTGGCCGCCAGGCCATGCCGCAGGCCAGCAGGTAGGCCTGGGCGTCCATGGCTCGGGCGCGGGTGAGCAGGTCCCACTGGTCGGCCTTGCCGGGTCCGTCGCCCCACGAGGCGGCCACCAGCACCAGGTGCGCGCCGGCCTGGCCGAGCTGGGTGAAGTGGGCGGCGAAGCGCAGGTCATAACAGGTGGCGAGCCCGACGGTGATGCCCTCGACCTGCGTGGTGACAATCGATGCCCCGGGCGCGACGGTGTCGGATTCGCGGCTGCCGAAGGCGTCGTAGAGGTGGATCTTGTCGTAGCTGATCTCGCCATCGGGCCCGGTCAGCAGGAGCGTGTTGTGCACCCGGCCGTCGGCCGCCGGGGTGAACATCCCGACGACCAGGGTGATCCCCAGCCGCGCGGCACACTCCCGGATGCCGGTGGCGAACGGCCCGTCGAGGTCCTGCGCGACGGCGGCCAGGCGCGTGCCGAAGCACGCCATGCTCGCCTCCGGGAAGACCACGATCCGGGCGCCACCGCCGGCGGCGCGTTCGGCCGCCGCCGTGATGATGGGCAGGTTGGCCGCCGGATCCGGCGTCGCGGAAATCTGGGCGGCGGCCAGGCGCAAGGGGGATGCTTTCATCGCGGATCTCCTGTAATACAAGGGATATGCCGAATGTGCAGAGCGGACGCGACCGCGCCTACGAGTATCTTCGGGCCGAGTTGCTCTCCGATCCCGAACTGCCCGGCACATTCATCAACGAACAGGACGTCGCCGAGGCCGTGGGCGTCTCCCGAACCCCGGTCCGCGAGGCCCTGCTGATGCTCTCGGCCCAGCATCTGGTGCAGCTCGTGCCGCACCGGGGCGCATTCGTGCCCACCCTGACCGGGGCCCAGGCGAGCCAGGTCTTCGCGGTCCGCGAGATGATCGAGCACTGGTGCGCCCGCGAGGCCATCGCCAGCGGGCGCGCACCGGTCGCGCAGATGCGCGCCGCGCTCGACGTACAGCGCCGTCGCAGCGGCGACGCCAAGGCGTTCATCGAGGCGGACCGGGACTTCCATGCGCTGCTGATCTCCTCGGCGGGGAACACGGTGCTGGAGGACATGTATGAGGGGCTGCGGGTGCGGCACGTGTTGATCGGGGTGACCGCGGTACGCCGTCCGGGGGCGCGGATCGAGGACGTCCTGGACGAGCACCAGGCGATCGTCGACGCGTTGGCCGCGGCCGACCCGGGCCGCGCCGAGGCCGTGATCACGGCCCATCTCGACGCGACCCGGCGGCGCCTGGTCGGCTCCTGAGGCCCAACTGCGGGGCTTACTGGTCCTGGCTCTGGTCCAGCACATGGTCGACATCGTCGACGACGGCTCGGCCCATCGCGAGCCCGATGAGGGTGATGCCGCAGGCGACGGCGATATAGATCGCGATGAACCATCCGCTGTGGCCGCGCGCGGGGTCGTAGGCGGCGTACATGGCCGGCGCGAGTCCGCCACCGAGCACTCCCGCGAACGTGTAGGCCAGCGAACTGCCGGTGTAGCGCAGCCGGGCCGGGAACTGCTCGGCGATGTGCGCCGCCTGCGGGGCATACATGAAGCAGTGGATGACCAGGCCGACGATCACGCCGAACAGTGCCATCGCGAAGCTGCGGGTCTGCATCATCGCGACGAACACGAAGATCCACACCGCGCCGGCGACCGCGCCCATCGCGTAGAGCCGCCTGCGGTCGATCTTGTCCGAGACCCAGCCGGCGAACGGCATCATGAAGATCTGGATGAAGGCGGCCGTCATCGTGCAGGTCAGGGCCTGGGCATTGGTCAGCGCCCCGGCGCCCTTCTGCAGCCAGGTGATCACATAGACCGCGAAGAAGGCGTAGAGGATGTCCGGGCCGAAACGCACCAGGATGGCGCCGAGCAGTGCGCGCCCCTGGGTCCGGAAGACCTCGGTGACCGGCGCCTTGGGGACGTCGCCCTGCTGGGCGAGCGCCTGGAAGACCGGCGTTTCCTCCAGCTTGATCCGGATCCACAGGCCGAAGGCCACCAGCGCCAGCGACAGCAGGAAGGCGACCCGCCAGCCCCACGACAGGAACGCCTCGGGGGACAGGCCCGCCGCCAGCGCCAGCACCATGAGGTTGGCCAGGAAGCTGCCCAGCGGGACCCCGGTCTGCGCCGCCGAGGCCCACAGCCCGCGGGTGCCCGGGCGGGCGTACTCGCTCGACAGCAGCACCGCGCCGCCCCACTCGCCGCCGACCCCGACCCCCTGCAGGAAGCGCATCGCGACCAGCAGGATCGGGGCCCACAGGCCCGCGGAGCCGTACGTCGGGAGCAGACCGATCGCCGCCGTGGCGAAGCCGATCAGCAGCAGCGTCCACACCAGCACTCGCTTGCGGCCGATCACGTCGCCGAGGCGGCCGAAGAAGATGCCGCCCACCGGGCGGGCGAGATATCCGGCGCCATAGGTCATGAACGCCTTGACCATGTCCGTGTTCGGATCCGAGCCGTCGAAGAACAGCTTGCTGAAGACCGTGCCGGTGACGGCGCCGAACAGGGCGAAGTCATACCACTCCAGGGCGGTGCCCGAGAGGCTGGCCGCGAACGCCTTGTGCAGGCTGCGACGCTCCTGCGCGGTGTGCCCCTGTGTGGGCTGCGCTTGCGCAGGGTGGGCTGGGGGTGATGTCACGAACTCGGTCTCCCTTCCAAGGCGATGACGTCATACTCGTTGTATACAGTCGCTCAGGGCAATAGCCAGACGGGAATTGTGACGGAGCCACGCGCCCGACCTGGCGCGACACGAAAGGGGCCCAGATGCTGCGTTTTCGGGTGATCCGCGCCACCGGCGCGAGGCAGGACGTGACAGTGCAGGTCAGCCGCGTCCTCAACGGGGGTTATGCCGGCCGGGACACCGCGCAGGTGCAGGCCCACATCGACGAGCTCGCCGAACTCGGCATACCCGGTCCGCAGCGCATCCCCACGATGTACCCGCTCTCGGACTACCTGGCGGTCCAGGGCGACCGGGTGGCCGTGCCGCACGGCCGCACCTCCGGGGAGGCCGAGTGGGCCCTCGTCGTGCCCGGCGACGCGACCGGCCCCGAGGACTACCTGGTCACCGCGGCCTGCGATCACACCGACCGCGCCCTGGAGCGGCACGGCGTCGCCTGGTCCAAGCAGTCCGCCCCCGACTTCCTCGGCGACGTCGCCTGGCGCTGGGGCGATGTGGCCCAGCGCTTCGACGGCTTCACGCTGCGCGCCTGGGTGCGCGGCGCGGCCGGTGCGGCCGGTGAGCTGCTGATTCAGGACGGTACGCCGGCGCAGCTGCTCGGTCCCGCCTATTGGATCGACCGGCTGGGCGAGGCCGCTCTGCTGCAGCCGGGCACGGTGTTCATGAGCGGAACGATCCCGATGATCGCCGGGGTGGATCAGTTCGCCGCCGAATGGCGCGTCGAGCTGGCCGACGGGGCCGGCGCCGTCAGCCGGGTCGGGTATCGGGTCGAGCAGCTGCCGCCCGCCTGGGACTGAGCGCCCTCGCGCCGCGGGCCGGTCCGCCAGTTCCCGCTGCCGTCTGCCTCAACGCGACCCGCCGGGGGCCGATGGGTCCCGGGATAGGTCGACCGCCCCGACGTGGCGGAGGAGGTGGGCGCGCTGACCAAGCTGCAATGGTGGATCCGGTACGGGCCCGCGGTCACTCGCCACGCTCTGGATCGCAGCCCGCTGGGCCGCATGATGGGTCGTCTGCGTGCGCTGGCCTTGAGCCGCCGGGGGTGGGACCCCGCGATGGCGCTGATCCACGTCGTTGCCATGCTCATGGGTCGGGCGACCGCCGTGGCGGGCGGGCCGAGCATGGTGTGGCCGGCCGCCGGCGTGGCGATGGTGTGGTTGTACCCGCACGCCCGGCGTCGCTGGCGGCACTGCACCCCCGCCCTGCTCTGGTTGACCACGACGACGGTCGGCATCAACCTGGCCACCGGGGCGGCCATCGGGCCGACTCTGGTCTACTGCCTCGCCAACGTCGTGATGGGCGTGGTCTCGGCCGAGGTGCTCTGTCGCGGGCGGCACGCGGACTGGTATGCCCGGCTCGACTCGCCGGCCAAGCTGTACAAGCTCTTTCTCGCCTCCATCACCGGCGGCCTGGCCAGCGGGGCGAGCGGCTCGGTCCTGCTGCACCTCGTCGCCCAGCCGACGTGGATGTCACCGCTCGAATGGGGCATGCGCAATGCGGCCGGCGCCCTGATCTTCGGGCTGCTCTGGTATCGCCTGATGAGCCATGGCGTGCGGGTGCTCGACAAGCCGCGACCGGTCGCCTACGCGGTGATCCTGCTCACCACCGTGTTGGCGTACACCTTCGTGATCGCGGCTGCCGACGACGCCCTGCTGTTCGTGCTGGTCCCGGTGAGCATGGTCACCGCCCTGCTGGCCGACGTCCGCACCACGGTCTGGCACACGGTCACGGTGAGTTCCGTCATGGTCGCCTGCACGATCCTGGGCCGTGGTCCGCTGGTCGACCTGGCCCCCAGCTTTCGGGCCTTGGTGGCGCAGGCGTTCGTCGTCGTCCTGGCGATGGTCGCGATGGCCATCGTCCTGGACCGGGAGGACCGGCACCGGCTGGAACGCCGGCTCGAGGCCAACCGCCTGGCCACGGAGCAGCACGCGCTGCTGCTGGACAGGATCGTCGACTCCCTCTCGGAGGGCGTCGCGCTGATCGACACGATGGGCCAGATCGGACTCGGCAATCCGCAACTGGTCCACATCCTCGGTTCGGAGGCGGCCGGGAACGTCCCGCCGGCGCTCTTCGATGAGACCTTCGAACACCCCGCCCCGGTCAACGAGGCGCTGCGCACCGGTGCGACGATCACCGCCGACATCGTGATCGACGGGCCGGAGGGGCCGGCCCGCATCATCGCGGTCACCGCGGCTCCCCTGATCTCGGCCGAGGGGACCCAGGTCGTCACCGTGCTGCGCGATGTCACAGAGGACCGACGCCGCACCGAGGAGCTCGCCAACTTCGCCGGGACAGTGGCCCATGACCTGCGCAACCCGCTGACAGCGCTGCGGGGCTGGGTCGAGGCCTTGACGGAGGAGGTCAGCGAACCGTCCGCTGCGGAGATGGTGCGGCGCGTCGACAGCTCCGCGGTGCGCATGACGGCGCTCATCGACGACCTGTTGTCGTATTCCGTCGTCCGCGGCGGTGAGCTGCGGCCGGCGTTGCATCACCTCGAGGAACTGGTCGCCGACATCGCGGATGCCCAGCGCGATCGGCTCGTCGAAGGGCAGAGCCCGGTCATCGACCTGGCCGTCGATGCGTGGGTGCGGGTCGACCCGGCGGCGCTGCGGCAGGTCATCGCCAACCTGATCGGCAACTCGATCAAATACACCGCGGCCGGGAGCCGTCCCGAGGTCAGCGTCACCGTCGGCCCCGTGCGCGATGGGTTCCAACAGGTCAGCGTCGCCGACCGCGGCATCGGGCTGCCGCCTGGCCAGGAGGCCGAGGTCTTCCAGGAGTTCCACCGGGTCCCCGAACACCGGGAGCTCTACACCGGCACCGGTCTGGGCCTGGCCATCTGTCGTCGCATCGTCGAAAGGCACGGCGGCCGGATCCGCGCGGCCAACCGCGCCGGCGGGGGACTGGTCGTCGATTTCACCCTGCCCGCCGCGCAGCCCGCACCGGCCGACGTCGTCGCGTTCACCGCGTGGCGGCAGGCCCGCAGCGCCCGCCGGGCCGTGGTGTGCCCCGAGAAATCGGTCAGTCCTTAAGCTGACCGGGTGGTCACGGGACCGGTCGGGACATCGCGGCGCATCCGCGAACTGTGGGTCGATGCCCGCTTCGGCATCGCCGGGGACATGCTCCTGGCGGCGTTGCTCGACGCCGGGGCGGACCTGGCCGCCGTACGCCGTGCGGTCGCCGCGGTGATCGGGGACGCGGTGTCGCTCAACACCAGCGAGGTACGCCGTGCCGGGCAGCGAGCCACCCTTGTCGACGTCCGGCTGACCCGGCCCGACCAGCCACACCGGGCCTGGGCCGAGATCCGGGCCCTCCTGCAGCACGCCGACCTGGCCCCGCGGGTGCGGGAGGGCGCGCTGGCGACGTTTGAGGCGTTGGCCGCCGCGGAGAGCCGGGTGCACGGGGTGCCCGCCGACGAGGTGCACTTCCACGAGGTCGGCGCCTGGGACTCGATCGCCGACATCGTCGGGGTGTGCGCCGCGCTGGCGGACCTCGACGTCGGGACGGTGTCCTGCACCGACATCGTGGTCGGCGAGGGCACCGTCGCCGGGGCGCACGGTCTGCTTCCGGTGCCGCCCCCGGCCGTCCTGGAGCTCGTGGCGGGCAGCCGGCTGAGTCTGCGTGCCCTGCCGACCGGGGCGCCGGACGCTGCGGCCGAGCCGGTCGGGGAGCTCGCCACGCCCACTGGCGTGGCGCTGCTCGCGGCGTTGACCGACGGCCGCAGCCGCGCCGGCGTGCCGGCCCTCGCCTCGGCCGGTGCGGTCGGCGTCGGGGCCGGCCAGAAGGACATCCCCGGCTGGGCCAACGTCGTCCGCGTGGTGCTGGGGCCGGCGGCACCCGAGGTGGGGGAACCGGCCGGCCCCGGTGACGAGCTGCGCGTGGACTGGCTCACCCAGCTCAGCGCCAATGTCGACGACCTGGACCCGCGGGCCTGGCCGGGGGTCCTGACTGCGCTGTTGACGGCCGGCGCGGTCGACGCCTGGCTGACGCCCATCCTGATGAAGAAGGGCCGACCTGGGCACACGGTCTCGGCCCTGGTCGCCGCGTCGCCGCAGGGTGCCGCGACGGACGCCGTACGGCGTGCGCTGCTGGCCCACACCAGCACCCTCGGGGTGCGGGAGGCGACGTACCGGCGAGCCGCCCTGCCCCGCGCGTTCGTGGCCGTCCCGGTCCGGCTCGGATCTGAGGCGGCCGGATCCGAGGGGTACGGGTCCGAGGCGCACGGGTCCGAGGCGCCTGGGTCCGGGACGACCCAGGTCGCGTCGGGTGAGGTACGCATCAAGGTCGGCTACCAGCACGGTCGGATCGTCCAGGCGACCCCGGAGTTCGAGGACTGCGCGACCCTGGCCGCCGCGTCGGGCCACCCCGTGGCGCAGGTGCTTGCCGCAGCAAGCGCTGCCGCCGATGCGGCGGGCCTGCGCCCGGGGCAACCCTTCGTCGCCGACGACGGTGGCTGAGGTCAGCTCGCGGCGATCTGGGCGGCGGCGTGTCCGGCGCCGTACCCGTTGTCGATGTTGACCACCACGACCCCCGGCGCGCAGGAGTTGAGCATCGCCAGCAGCGGGGCGAGGCCACCGAACGCGGCGCCGTACCCGACCGAGGTCGGCACGGCGATGACCGGGGCCGCGATCAGCCCGGCCACGACGCTGGGCAGCGCGCCGTCCATCCCGGCCACGACCACCACCACGCGAGCGGCCCGGAGCAGGTCCAGGCGGCCCAGCACGCGGTGCAGCCCCGCGACGCCGACGTCCATGACCAGCTCGGCCCGGCGACCGAGGTAGCGCGCGGTGAGCAGCGCCTCCCGCGCCACGGGGGCGTCCGAGGTGCCGGCGGCGGCCACCACGACCAGCCCGCCGGTGGGCTCCGGGAGGTCGGCGGGCCAGGCGAGCAGGCGGGCGGTCGCGTCGTACGCGGCGCCCGGGAGTTCTTCGAGGACGGCGGCCGCCCGCGCGGGATCGGCCCGGGTGAACAGGGTCACCGGCGGCCTCCCGGGGGCCGTCGCGCCGCGGTCGCGACAGGCGGCGGCGATCGCGCGCAGCTGGTCGAGCGACTTCCCCTCGCAGTAGACGGCCTCCGGATAGCCCCGGCGAGCCGCCCGGTCGTGGTCCAGGACGACGTCGGCCAGGCCGTGGTTTTCAGTCATCGGCCGACAGCACGCTCAGGGTGAAGGCGCCCGACTGGATCCCGGCGAGGTCGAGCGTCACATAGCGGAATCCAGCCGCCGCGATCCCGGTCCGCAGCCGCTCGCGCAGGCCCGGCGCGGCGGCCCGGGCGAGGTCCGCCGGCTCGAGCTCGACGCGGGCGATGTCGCCGTGGTGCCGCACCCGCCCGTCCCCGAAGCCCAGCTCGCGCAGCACCCGCTCGGCCTGGGCGATCTGCGCCAGCTTGGTGGGGGTGACCTCGCTGTGGTGCGGGATGCGCGAGGCCAGGCAGGGCGCGGCGGGCTTGTCCGCGCACGGCAGGCCCAGCTGGCGGGCGACGGCGCGGACGTCGGCCTTGGTCAGCTGGGCCGCCGCCAGCGGGCGCAGGACGTGATGGGTCGTCGCGGCGCGCGAGCCGGGCCGGTCGAGCCGTCGTACGTCGTCCGCATTCTCGCCGTAGGCGACCGCGTCCAACCGGTGCGCCGCGACGACCTCGTCGCCGATGCGGGTGAACAGCTCGTCCTTGCAGTGGAAGCAGCGGTCGGGTCCGTTGGCGACGTAGCCGGGGTTCTCGCCCTCGTGGGTCTCGATCTCCACGACGGGCACCCCGATGAGCCGAGCCACCTGGTGCGCGCTGGCGCGCTCGTCCGGGGCGAGGCTGGGGGAGACCCCGAGGATGCCCATGACCTGATCCCGGCCGAGCAGCCGTGCCGCGAGGGCCAGCAGCACCGCCGAATCCACCCCGCCGGAGTAGGCGACGCCCAGCCGCCGGATGCCGGCCAACTCCCGGCCGACGGCCCGCTGGGCCTGGTCCAGCATCATCTGGCCTCCTGGGGGTCAGTGCGCGGCGTCGTCCGTGCGGATCTGCGAGCGGTCTCCCGACCACAGGGTGTGGTAGGAGCCCTCGGCGTCGATACGACGGTAGGTGTGCGCCCCGAAATAGTCCCGCAGCGCCTGGGTGAGCCCGGCGTTCAGGCGGGGGGCGCGGGCCTGGTCGTAGTGCGCCAACGCGCCGCAGAATCCCGGAATGGGCACCCCGGCCGTCGTCGCCGCCGCGATCACCCGCCGCCAAGCGCCTTGGCAGCGGGCCAACTCGGCCTTGATCGACGGGGCCTCCAGCAGGGTGATGAGCTGGCCGGCGGCATATTCCGAACGGATCCGCTCCAGCAGCTTGGCCCGGATGATGCACCCGTCCCGCCAGATCTTGGCCACCTCGGCGACGTCGATGTCCCAGCCGTAGTCCTGCGCCGCGGTGCGGATCAGGTCCAGGCCCTGGGCATAGGCGACCACCTTGCTGGCCCACAGCGCGTCGCGGACGTCATCGACGAAGCCCTGCCGTGCCGCGGGGTCCGTGAGGTCGCTCAACGTGCCGTCCGGACCGTCCAGGGCGGCCTGGGCGGCCGCGCGCAGCTGCGGGTGGGAGGAGATCGCGCGGGCGAAGACGGCCTCGGCGATGGCATTGACCGGTACGCCGAGAGAGAGCGCGGACTGCACCGTCCAGGTGCCGGTGCCCTTCATTCCGGCCGCGTCCACGATCACGTCGACCAGCGGCTTTCCGGTGCTGGCGTCCTTGGCGCGGAGCACCTCCGAGGTGATCTCGATCAGATAGGAATCCAGGTCACCGGTGTTCCACTGCGCGAACGCCTCGGCCATCTCGTCGGCGGACAGCCCGGCGGCCTGGAGCAACTGGTAGGCCTCGCCGATGAACTGCATGTCGGCGTATTCGATGCCGTTGTGCACCATCTTGACGAAGTGGCCGGCCCCGTCCGTGCCGATGTAGGTGCAACACGGCTCGTCACCCACGTGGGCCGAGATGTCCTCCAGGATCGGGCCGAGCGCCGCGTAGGACTCCGGCGAGCCGCCCGGCATGATCGACGGGCCCTCCAGGGCGCCGACGTCCCCGCCGGAGATGCCGGCGCCGACGAAGTGCAGACCGTGCTCGCGCAGCGCCTGCTCGCGGCGGCGGGTGTCCTGGTAGTAGGCGTTGCCGCCGTCGACCACGATGTCGCCCTCCGCCAGCAGCGGCACCAGTTCGTCGATGACGGCGTCGGTGCCCTGCCCGGCCTGCACCATGATGATGATCCGGCGGGGCGCCTCCAGCGCGGCGACGAAGTCCTCGATGCGCTGCGCCGGGACGAAGCTGCCCTCGTGGCCGTGGTCGCGGACCACCTCTTCGGTCTTGGCGAACGTGCGGTTGTACAGGGCCACGCGATACCCGTGCCGGGCGATGTTGCGGGCCAGGCTGCTGCCCATGACGGCCATGCCCACGACGCCGACCTGGGCGCTGCCGCGCGCCGCGGGATCGTCGGCCGGCACGACCGCGGGGGTGGTGCCGGTTCGTTCGGTGCTCATGGGGCGCTCCTCACTTCTCGGGGGGCCCGGACCGGGCCGGGTTGGTCTGTCCCCCATTCACCCTCGCGGCGGCCGGGCCGGCAACCGGTTGCCGGCTGTTTCCCGACGCACTCACTGCTCCTACCGGCGATTCATGGTGCAGCGGCCGATGATCGACGACATCGGGACGCGCTCGTGCGCCCCGGACCCCGTCGTTTCGGTTCGTCTTCCCTGGAGTCCCTATGTCATCCACACCCACCACGCAGCCGCGAAATCGTCCGTTCGCGACGCCGCTGATCCTCGTCCTGGCTGTCCTCCTCGGCGCGTTCCTCGGCATGTTCCTCGGGGCGGGATCGGCGTCCGCCCGCGTCGTCGGCCCCGACCTGCGGCCGGGTCCCGGCGCCGAGGCCAGGTCGCTGCCGCGCTCGGCTCCGCTGGCCCGGCAGCTGGGCCTCGGGCAGGCCCTTCCGGTGCCGTACGCCGGGACGTCGCGGCAGGTCATCACCGTACGGGCTGACTGTGCGAGCTGCTCGTGGGCGACCCTGCAGGCCTGGGACGGACTCGGCGAGGGCACCTTCCTGCCGGTGACGGTCCCGATCCGGGCCCGCATCGGTGCGGCCGGGGTCGGCGTCGCCGCCGAGGGGTCCACGAAGACCCCGCTGGGCACGTGGGATCTGCCCGGAGCGTTCGGGCTGCAGCCCAACCCGGGGACGGCATTGCCCTACTTCGTCGCCGGCCCCCTGGACTATTGGGACGGGCGCTCGGGCGCTGCGACGTACAACACCCACGTGCGCAGCAGCGTGCCCATCGTCGGAGAGCACCTGCTGTCGGTGGGTTGGGTCTACAACTACGCCGTGGTGATGGGGGTCAACCCGAACCGCACGCCGTACGGCGGCAGCGCGTTCTTCCTGCACGTCACCGACGGCCGTCCGACGGCCGGCTGCGTGGCGATCGACCAGGGCAGCCTCGTGGCGATCCTGCGCTGGCTGGATCCGGCCGCGCGCCCGCAGATGGTCGTCGCGCTCTAGCCGCGCAGCCGGTAGAGCACCTCGCCGGCGTTGGGGATGACGACGGTTCCGGGCTCCTTGGCCAAGACCTCGAGATCGACCGACGCGGGGTCGAGATAGCCCAGGTTGATCGACTCGCACACCTCGCGCGGGATCTGGGTGGCCAGCGTGACCCGGACCCGCAGCGTCTCTTGACCGGTCGCGGCGTCGTACGTGCCCTGTCCGCGTAGGTGGGTGGAGTGCGCCAGGACGCCCCAGTGGATGTCCTTGAACCGATCCCACTGGGCGGTGAAGTAGTCGCGGCAGTGGTAGCCGATCTCGTAGATCTCGTGATGCGTCTCGCTGACCTCGGTGACGTGCGGGGCGTAGATGACCACCTCGCCGCCGTCGGCCACCGCCGGCTCCAGCTTGTAAAAGCCTTTGGCGGCGGTCCAGATGTCGTCGTACCGGGTCGGCATGCACGAGATGACCCGCTGGTACGGCGCGTCGACGTACGTGACGTGCGTCTGCGCCGCGATCGCCGCCGTCGCCGCCCACGCGTCCTCGCAGGTGCCGAACGCCGCCGCCTCCAGCTCGCCGGTGCCGGACTCGACGACGCAGCACAGCGCCAGCCGCCGGGTGGGGATGAGGGCCGCACCCTCGTTGATCATCGCCCGGACGGGGGTGATGCCGGTGGTGCCGATGATCTCGTACGACGTGATGAGGGCGCCGACCCAGTGGGTCATGTCGATGAATTCTTGGGACGCGACGCCGGGGATGAAGTACTTGTTTCCGCCGGAGATCCCGACCACCTCGTGCGGGAAGACCGGCCCCACCACGATCGCCACGTCGGACTCCACCACGTGCCGGTTGATCAGGATGTCGGCGCCGATCGACAACCGGCCCTCGGACAGCTCCGCGATGCGCTCGCCCTCGATCCGGCCGACCTTGACCAGCATCGCCGGGTCGGCCCACTCGTGATTGACGACGGTGAGTCCGGGATAGGCGTCGGCCAGCGTCGCGGGCTGCGGGGTCCCGTCGGCGTCCGTGCCCCCCACGCCCAGTAGCCGATCGATCTCGTCGGGCTCCAGGTAGGAATGGGTGCCCAGCGCGATCACCGCGGTCAGCGACGCCACGCGTGGGGCGAGATGCCGGTGCAGGGTCCCCACCAGCAACGGCAGGGGGCAGGACCGGGTGCCGTCGGGGATGACCAGGGTCACGCGCAGCCCGTCCAGGTCCACACCGGCGACGGCCCGCGCCACGAACTCGTCCAGCTCCCGCGCGGACACGTGCTGATGGGGCCCGCCAATGAGGTCGCAGGTCACGTGGGTCGTCATGGCCGCCAGTGAAGCAACGGGCGCTCCACCCGTCAAAGCCGTCGTCATGGCCACGGTGTGGATGCTGGAGGGTTGCCCATGACGCATCGCGCCGAGCGAGTTCCTCGCCGGGCCGCTGGAGGAACGGGTGGGTGCCGTGTTGGAGTATCTGGGGGTCACCGACGAGGCGACCGCCGTCCTGGTCGGACACCAGGCTCGCGAATGGGAAGGAACAGCACTGTGAAACTGCGGGAGAACGCCCGGTGGGCGATGGTCGTGCCGACCAGCATGGGCATCCGGATCGCCCCCGAACTCGGCCAGCCGGTGCACACCGCCGACCGGTTCCTGATGCAGGTGACCTCGGCGGAGACCAACGTGGCGAGCGTGCCCGCGGCGCTCGGGATGCCGGTCAAGGTGCTCACGGCCTTCGTGGCCGACAGCCCCATCTCGGCCATGATCAAGGCCAACCTGCGCTCTCGGGGGATGACCTTCGAGGGTCCGGACCTGCCCCAGGGTGACGCCTGGGGGCTGCGGCACCAGTTCAACATCGCCGACGCCGGCTACGGTGCCCGTGGCCCCCGGGTGTGGAACGACCGCGCCGGCGAGGTCGGTCGGGAGCTGTCCGTCGACCAGTTCGACCTCGAACGCCTCTTCGGCGCCGAGGGCGTCCAGATCTTGCACATGTCCGGGCTGGTGGCCGCGATCTCGCCGAAGACCAGCGAGTTCTGCGTCGAGCTCGCCAAGGCCGCGACACGGCACGGCACCGCGGTGTCGATGGATATGAATTACCGCGCCTCGTTCTGGCGGGGCCGCGAGGAGGAACTGGCCGCGGCGTTCCACACCATCGCCGAGCACTGCGACATCCTCTACGGCAACGAGGAGGACTTCCAGCTCTGCCTCGGCATCGACGGCCCCGCGGCCGGCGGCTCGGACATCGACGCCCAGATCGAGGAGTTCAAGGGCATGATCGGCCGGATCCGGGCGGCCTATCCCCGCGCGCGGTACATCGGCACCTCGCTGCGCGAGGTCGTCTCCGCCAACCACCACAGGTGGGGGCTGGTGCTGTGGGGCGCGGGGGAGAGTGCCGGACCCGGGGAGCCGGCTGACGCGGGGGAGTACGCCGTGTGCCCGCTGCGCGACATCGGCGTCCTGGATCGGATCGGCGGCGGCGACGGATCGGTGGGTGGCGTGCTGTACGGCGTACTGTCCGGCTGGTCGGTCCAGGAATGCGCCCAATTCGGTTGGGCGACGGGCTCGCTGGCGGCGACATCCGTCTACGACTACGGCCAACCGGCCGACGAGGAGCAGGTCTGGTCGATCTGGGTGGGCAACGCGCGCGTCAAGCGCTGACCCCGGCAGCGAAGCCCGCTGTGCCACATCGGAGCCCGCATCTGATGCCGCACCGGCAGCCGCACCGCAATGCGTGAGATCGGGCGGGTGGCACCGGAGCCCTAAGGTTGCACCCATGCGCGGTGATCTGCTCCTCGTCGAGGAGTACTGGTTGTTGACGACGGGGGCTCAGATCGTGCCCGAGCCGTCGACGCCCGCGCTGCTCGGCACGGCGATGGCCGTGTTGCGGGACCTGGAACGCGCTCACGAGGTGACCTGGCGCGGGCATGGCGCCGACGCCATCCTCATCGTGACCGGGCCGTGTCGGTGCAAGCCGCCGATGCTGGCCTGGCACGATGCGCTCATCGACTACGCCGGGTCGGACAGTTGCCTCCCCGCCCGCTTCTGTCTCGACGCGATCATGGAGGAGGCCTGGCGACAGACCGCCGAGCACCTGGTCGGGCGCACCCTCGCCCTCGTCTATCGCAACCAGCTCACCCCGGATCTGTACGGCGTCGTGGACACCACCGCCGTGCGCCGGCGCCGCGAGGCGCTGCTCGACCTGCTTCCGGCGGGGGAGTACTTCCCCGATCGCGCCCTGGATCTGTTGCTCGTCGCGCATGCCTCGCACAGCCTCGGCGATCTGCTGCGGGCCCCCGGCACCGAGATCCCGGGGCCCTTGCTCAGCGTGGTCGGCGCCGCGGTCCGCCGGGCTCACGGCGACTTCCGGCTGTACCGGGAGACGGTGACCTATCGAGACGCGAACGGCTGGGCGTACGGCCCCGCAGGCCAACGGGCCGACGACGAGTTCTGAGCCCCCCGCCACGAGTGCTCTCGAAAGCGGCCGTCAATGCGGTTGCGTCGCAGACTGGTCTACGACTAGTCTAAAGACATGCCGTCGATCGGATCGTACGAAGCCAAGACCCACCTGCCGCGTCTCCTCGACGAGGTCGCGGGAGGGTCGACGTACACGATCACCAAGCACGGACGCCCGGTGGCGCGCCTCGTTGGGCTGCGGCCCGTGATCGCACAAGACGACCTCGTCGCGGCGTTTGCCGCCGCCCGGGCCGGAAAGCGCCTGGGGATGCCCGTGCGGCAGGCCATCGAAGAGGGCCGCAGATGATCCTGGTCATCGACGCCTCCGTGACGATGGCCTGGTGCTTCGAGGACGAGCACAGCGCCGAAGCCGATCGGCTGCTCGGCTTGGTCGTCGCCGATGGCGCGATCACGCCGGCGCTGTGGGAGGCCGAGGTCAGCAACGTGCTCGTCGGCGCGGAGCGGCGGGGGCGCACGACGCCCGCTGACAGCGCGCGCTTCCTTGCCTTGCTCGACGCGCTGCCGATTGAGGCTGCCGATCATGTCCCGTCGAAGGACCAGGTCCTGGGGGCGGCACGGGAGCACGGGCTGTCCGCGTGCGACGCGACGTACTTAGTGACCGCCATGCTGCACGGAGCAGCGCTTGCGACCTTCGACGAAAGACTCGCCGCCGCGGCGCGCTCCGCCGGTGTTCGCCTCGCCTGAGCTCAGTCGTTGCCGCCGAGGGAGGCGGCCACGTGATGGAGTTCGCCGGAGAGCCGCACCAGGTCGTCGATCGACTCCCGCATCCGCCCCACGTCGGCGGAGGTCGTGGCGGCCTGACCCGCCATGGAGCCCGCCGATTCCGCGGCCCGGCCGGTGGCCTGCGCCGCGTCGAGCACGGTCGCACTGATCACGCCGGTCGTCCGGTTCTGTTCGTCGACCGCCGCGCTGATCGCGCCCTGGTAGTCGCTGATCTCCCGGATCACCCTCGCGATGTTCTCGATGTCGGTGACGGCGGCGGCGACGTCACCTTGCATCAGCGCCACCTTGGCGGAGATGTCCTCGGTGGCCCGCGCCGACTCCTGGGCGAGTTCCTTGACCTCGTTAGCCACCACCGCGAAGCCCTTGCCGGCCTCGCCCGCGCGCGCCGCCTCGATCGTGGCGTTGAGGGCCAGCAGGTTGGTCTGCTCGGCGATGGAGGTGATCGCCGCGACGACCTCGTTGATCTGGGCCGATGAGGTGCCCAGCCGGGCGACCGTCTCGGTGGTGCCCGCGGCGATGGTCACCGCGTTGGCGGCGACGTCGGCCGCGGCGTCGGAGTTCTGGGCCACCTGACCGATCGACGTGCCGATGTCCTCGGTGTCCGCCGACACCCGGGCCACGTCGTCGCGCAGACCCGTCAACTCCTGCGCCAACGAGTGCGCGGAGCCGGCCGTCTGCTTGGCCCCCGCGTCGATGGACTCCCCGCCACGGCCCAGTTCGTCGGCGGCCTCCCGCAGCCGAGCGGAGGCCGCGACCACCTCGGTCGCCACATGCTGCATCCCGTCGAGGGTGTCGTTGAGGGCCTCGCCGAGCTGGTGCAGCTCGTTGCGGGGGTTGCTGACCGGGAACCGATAGGCCAGGTCGTGGCGCCGCAGAATGTCCACCACCTGACGAAGGGGTCCGGTGATGCTGCGGCGTACGACGAGGGCCAGCACCAGGCTCAGCAGCGCGATCGCGGTGCCCCACAGCGCCAGGCGAATCCCGGCGTCCCGGGCGGCCGCGTCGACGTCGTCAACGTAGACGCCCGAGCCGATGGCCCAGCCCCACGGTTGGTACGCGGCGACATAGGAGATCTTGGGCTGCGGGGAGTCGCTGCCCGGCTTGGGCCATTGGTAGCTGACGAACCCGCCACCCGCGCGCGCCGCCTGGCCGAACTCGATGAAGATGGACCGGCCGGTGGGGTCCTTGGTTTCGCTCGGCGGCAGCCCGACGAGCTTGGCGTTGGTCGGGTGCATGAGCACGCGACCGTCGAGGTCCTGCACCCAGAAGTAGTCCGAACCGTGGTAGCGCAGGCCCCGCAACGCCTCCAGGGCGGCGGCCTTCGCCTGGTCCTGGGTCATGGTGCCCGCCTTCGCCCGCTCGCCGTAGCCGGCCGCCACGCCCGTCGCGACGTCCACGACCGCCTTGGTTTGGCCCTCCTTCTGGGTCGCTACGACGTCACGGACCACGCCGATCGACAAGGTGACCAGCACGGCCGTGCTGACCAGGCTGAGGACCAAAAACCCCAACAGCCGGACGGAGATGCTGACCTGTCCCAGACGTGCCCACATGCTCGACCTCCAGGTCGCGACAATGACTGGCTCCCAATTCGCCTGGTGACGAGCGTTTCTGAGGGCGGCGCCCCGGTCAGGTCCGGCGGCCTGGCTCCCGCCGACCTCCCCGGCCTGCCGGCCGCGCCGGCCGCGCCGGCCTCACCCCCCACGGTCGGGCAACGAGCGGCAACCGCTAGAGCCGCCCGGGGCCTGCGCATTTGACTGGTGAGCACCACGCACGAGAAGCCCCAAGGAGCCACCATGGTCGATCTGTCCGCCGCACCATTCCATCTCGACGCGGACGCGATCCGCTGGGTCGAGGAGACCATCGCGGGAATGACCGACGAGGAGATGATCGGCCAGCTTTTCGTCAACATGGGCAGCTCGCGGGATCCGGACTACCTGTGCGGCGTCCTCGACGAGTTCCATATCGCCGCCGTGCGGTACAACCCGGGGACCGCGCAGGAGGTCTACGAGCAGAACAGGGTCCTGCAGGAGCACAGCACGATCCCCATGCTCGTCGCCGCCAACACCGAGGCCGGCGGCAACGGCGCGTGCACCGATGGCACCTACATCGGCTGGCAGGTCAAGGTCGCCGCGACCCAGGACCCGGAATTGGCCTATCAGCTGGGCCGGATCAGCGGCATCGAGGCCGCCGCCATCGGCTGCAACTGGAGCTTCGCCCCGATCGTCGACATCAACCGGAACTGGCGCAACCCGATCATCTCGGTGCGCGCGTGGGGCAGCGATCCGCAGCAGGTGCTCGACTACTCCCTGGCCTATATGCGCGGGATCCGCGAATCCGGGATCGCGCCCGCCGCCAAACACTTCCCCGGCGACGGCATCGACGAGCGGGACCAGCACCTGTCCTCCGCGCCGAACTGGCTGTCGACGGCGGACTGGGATGCCACCTTCGGCGCCGTCTACACCGGCCTGATCGAGGCCGGGTTGCCCAGCATCATGGCGGGTCACATCGCGCTCCCGGCGTACCAGAAGCACTTCAACCCGGCCATGAAGGATGACGAGATCCTGCCCGCCACCTTGAGCAGGGAGATCATCACCGACCTCCTTCGCGGCAAGCTCGGCTTCAACGGCCTGGTCGTCACCGATGCGAGCCACATGGTCGGGATGACCGGGGTGATGGCACGGCGCGACATCCTGCCCACGGCCATCGAGGCGGGCTGTGATCTCTTCCTGTTCTTCAACGACCCCGCGGAGGACTTCGCCTGGATGATGCAGGGCTGGAAGTCCGGCAAGCTCTCCGACGCGCGCCTGCACGACGCGCTGCGTCGCACCCTGGGGATGAAGGCCATGCTCGGTCTGCACCGCACGGCCAAGACCGAGATTCTGCGCCCCAAGGAGGAGGCGATGGCGGTGATCGGGGCCGCGGAGCACCGGGCGGTCGCTCAACGCGTCGCCGACCTCGGGATCACGCTGGTCAAGAACACCCAGCAGGCGTTGCCGATGTCGCCGCGCAAGTACCCCAGGGTTCTGGTCGTGCCCGTCGGGGGGCCACCCAACCCCATGGCCATCGGCATTCACGGCGCCGGCGCTCATCCCGCCGACAAGCTCACGGCTCGGTTGCGGGCCCGTGGGTACGACGCCACCCGCTACCAGACGGTGCTGGACCGGACCAAGGGCAAGAGCCCGGAGGAGGTGGCCGCCGTGGTGATGGGCGCCTACGCGGGCAAGTTGCCGATCTCCGCCCTGACCGACAACTACGATCTGGTCCTCTCCGTGGGCAACGTCAACGGGCTGATGCAGCCCGTTGAGCGGGTCTCTTGGCCCGCGACCAAGGGCACCTACGACATTCCCTGGTATGTCCACGAGATCCCCACGATCGCGATCTCGTGTGCCAGCCCGCACATGTTGCCGGACATCCCGCAGGTCAAGACCTATATCAACTGCTATGACGACAAGGACGTCACCCTGGATGTGCTGATCGACAAGCTCGAAGGCCGATCGCCGTTCAAGGGCGTACCCACCACCGATGTGTTCGCCGGCCTGGCGGACACGCACTGCTGAGGAGTGCGGACCAGCATGTCAGCAACGAGCGGCGGCAGCCCCGCCGGTACGCCGGAGGCCGCCCGGGTCCTCGTGGACTTCGTCCCCCGCCACGACTTCTTCGTCGGCATCGACTCCGACGGCTGCGCCTTCGACGCGATGGAGATCAAGCACCAGGAGTGCTTCACCCCGGCCACCATCAAGCACTGGGGCCTGCAGCCGGTCGCCAAGGCCGCCCGCGAGGTTGCCCTCTTCGTCAACCTCTATTCCACGAGCCGAGGACTGAACCGCTGGGTGGCGCTCCAGCGGGTCTTCGACCTGCTGCGCGCGCACCCCGACGTGCAGGCCCGGGGGTTCGTCGGGCCCAGCGGGGCGGCCCTGGCGAAGTTCCTCGGCTCGGGCTATCCGCGCTCGGACGCCGGCATCGCGCAGTGGGCCGACGAGCATCCCAGCGAGGAGATGTCCACTTGCCTGGCGTGGGGGGCCGCCGTCAACGCCAGCATCGCCGACATGGTGCACGGCGTACCGCCGTTCCCGCACGTCCGCGAGACCCTAGCGATGATGCAACGGCAGGCCGACCTCATGGTGGTCTCCGCGACCCCGGCGGAGGCGTTGCAGCGGGAGTGGACCGAGCATGGGCTCGCGCCGTTCATGTCCGTCATCGCGGGCCAGGAGATGGGCAGCAAGGCGCAGCACGTGCGGGCCGCGGCGATGGGCAAGTACGCCGACGCCGAGCACGTCCTGCTGATCGGGGACGCGCCCGGCGACCGGGACGCGGCCCGCGAGGCCGGCTGTCTGTATTACCCGATCAACCCCGGCCACGAGGCGGCCAGCTGGGCCAGGCTGCGCGACGAGGCTTTCGCGCGGTTCACCGCGGGGACGTACGCCGGGGCCTATCAGGACGCGCTCGTCGCGGAGTTCGAGGCGCTCCTGCCGGATACGCCACCATGGTTGCGCTGAGCCCGAACGGGTTTCGGGATGGGGCCTGGCGGGTAGGGTTTGCGCGACGCAGCGGCCGCGGGTGTTCGAGGCAGCGGCCGCCTCGCTCAGGGTCACTCCCCGGGCCGCCCGACGAGAGGAATTCGACGTCATGATCCTGCTCGGCATCATCCTGATCCTGCTGGCCGCGCTGCTCGGTCTGGGTGGTCTGTGGCTGACCACCTCCGGCGACCACACGCGATTCACCGTCTCCGGTCCGCTGGGCATGAGCGTCGAGATGTCACCGGCCGCTCTGCTCATCCTGGGCATGCTCGCCATGGGCCTGCTGTGGGCGGGCTGGTGGCTGATCAAGTACGGCACTGTGCGCGGCCTGTCGCGCCGTCGGGAGCGCAAGGACCTGGAGCGCGAGCGGCGCGAGCAGGAGCGCGCCCTGGCGGAGACCAACGCCAAGCTCGGCCGCGATCGGGAGAGCGCCGCCGAGGCGGAACGCCGCCGCGAGGAGGAGCGCGTGCGGGAGGCTCGCCTGCGTGTCGAGGCCGATCGGCGCCGCGAAGCTGGCCGCGAGGATGAGGTACGGCGGCTTGCTGCGGACCGCGATGCTGCAATGCGCGACGCCGGTCAGCCGGGCGGCCCCGGTTCCGCGGGTCCGGGGTGGACGGGGCCTGGGGGAGGCCCCGGCGCACCGCCACCCCGACCCTAAGCCCACCTGACACCGGCGAAGGCCCCGGCCAGATCCACGCCGGGGCCTTCGCGTTGGCTCGGTGATTCCGGAGAGCTTTACAAAGGAATCTTTGCAAAGCTATCTTTGGACCATGTCCGACGCGCATCCGGCCATCACGCCGACCCCGGAGCAACTGCGGGGCATCTCCCATCCGCTGCGGATGCGGATCCTTGGCCGGCTGCGCCTCGACGGCCCGCAGACCGCCACCGATCTGGCCGCCGCCCTGGGCGTCAACACCGGCCAGACCAGCTATCACCTGCGGCAGCTCGCGCAGTACGGGTTCATCGCCGAGTCCACGGGGATGGGCACCGGGCGCGAGCGGTATTGGCACGCGCTGCACCAGTCCACCCGCACCCGGTCCAGCACGCTGGACCCGGACACCTCGGCGGCGTTCCGCCAGGCCGCCGTCGTGAACCAGCTCCAGTGGGTGCAGGCGGCCGTGCAGGAGCACGCCGAGCTGCCCGCGCCGTGGCGCGAGGCGGGCACGAACAGCGACTGGTGGATCCGGCTCACCCCCGAGCAGGCCCATGAGCTCGTGGCCCGGATCGGCGCCGTCGTCGACGAGGCGCTGGCCGCCGAGCCGCCCGCCGGCCAGGAGCCGGACGGGGCGGAGCTGTTCATGGTCCAGCTGCACGCCTTCCCGCGCCCCGGCGGCCTCGCGCACCGGGACGAGCCGGGCGACAAGTCGGACGCCGACCCCAGCGACGAGGCGAGGTCCGCGACGGGGACGCATCAATCGAGCACGCATCGATCGGACCGGGAACCGTCGTGAAGAGCACCGGTCTCATCGGGGGCTGGGTCGTCGGGCAGGTCGTCGGCCTGGCCGGCACCCGGCTCATCAACCTCGCCGTGCCCTGGTTCGTGCTGGTCACCACGCGCGACCCCGCGCTGGCCGGGGTGGTCGCCCTCGTCCAGATGACGCCCTTGGTGGCCTGCAAGGCCCTGGCCGGCCCGCTCATCGACCGGGTCGGACCGGTTCGGGTCGCGGTGACGGCCGACCTGCTCAGCGCGCCCGCCGTCGCCGCTGTACCGCTGTTGCACGCCGCCGGTCACCTGAGCGTGCCGGCGCTGCTCGTAATCGTGGCCGTGGAGGGGGCGCTGCGCGGGCCGGGCGATGCGGCCAAGTACTCCCTCTGCCCCCGCATCGCGATCACCAGCGGCCAGCCTCTCGAGCGCATCACCGGGCTGGCGAACACCGTGGACCGGCTCGCCGGTGCGGTCGGAGCGGCGCTCGGCGGCCTGGTCATCGCCCTGGTCGGGGCGCCGTCGGCGCTGCTCGGCTCGTGCGTCACCTTCGTTGCGGCGGCGGCGATCATGCGGTACGTCGTGAGCCCGCGCCTCACGCCGTACGACGCTGTGGCGGTTCCTGGCGAGGCGGCGCCGGCTCTTGGTGAGGCGCAACCCAGCGCGACCGCCCCCGACGCCTCCTATCTGGGCAGTCTGCGGCAGGGCTGGGACTTCTGGCGGCGCGACCCGGTGCTCGTCGCGCTGACCGTGATGGTCGCGCTGACGAATCTGCTGGACCAGGCCTATGTGGTGGTGCTCGTCCCGGAGTGGGCCATCCGCGGCGGCCACGGCGCCGACCTCGTCGGGGCCGTCTTCGCGACGATGACCGGGGCCGCCGTCGCCGGCTCGCTGCTGGCGTCCTGGGTGGGTCAGCGCCTGCCGCGCCTGCCGACCTACGTCATCGCGTTCGTGCTGGCCGGATTGCCCCGGTTCGTGGTGCTGGCGGTCGCCGCGCCGCTGCCGGTGCTGCTCACCGTCATCGCCGTGGCCGGATTCGCCAGCGGGTTCATCAACCCCATCCTCGGGGCGATCACCTTCGGCCGGATCCCGCCCCGGCTGGTCGGCCGGGTGTCGTCCCTGAACACGGCGGTGGCCTGGTCGACGATCCCGTTCGGAGGCTTGGTCGGTGCTGGTCTGGTCATCGGGCTGGGGGTCGGGCCGGCGCTCGCCGTCGCCGGCGCCGCCTATTGCGTCGTGACCCTGGCTCCCGCCGTCCTGCCGCCGTTCCGCCGGCTTGACCCGCCCCCGACGCCGCAGGAGCGCGCCGACGGAGCCGTCCCGCCAGCCGCGGCGAGCCCACTCGGGCCGCGAGACAAGACTCACGTCCAGGACATTCGTCCAGGTCAACCGGGCTAAACGAGTTTTCTGGAGTGGTTTTCCCGGCAGCTTTCTGACGGTAATGTCCCTTCCGAACGTAGCTGCCCGACGGTGACTCGAACCGGATGCTGCTGCGTGTCGGGGGACGTGCGCCACGGCGCAGACCATGTCGGGAGGGCTTGTGACGAGCTCGGACGAGGCGTCTATAGCCGTGCGGTGGATCTCCCGACCAACGGATGCCCTGTCCCCGACGCGACGTGGCCAGGTCCTCCTGCTGTGGCTGACCGCGCAAGCGGTGGGACTGGCCGGCACCCGCCTGATCAACGTTGCGGTCCCGTGGTTCGTCCTGGTCACCACGCGGGATCCGGCGCTCGCCGGCGTTGCCGCGCTGGCCCAGATGGCCCCGCTGGTGGTGGCCAAGGCGTTGGCCGGCCCCCTCATCGACCGCGTGGGGGCGGTGCGGGTCGCGGTCACTGCCGATCTGAGCAGTTGCCTGGCCGTCGCGGCGGTGCCCCTGCTGCACCTGGCCGGGGTGCTGTCCTGGCCCCTGTTGCTGGTCATCGCGGCGATCGAGGGCATGCTGCGTGGGCCGGGAGACTCCGCGAAGTACGCGCTGTGTCCCAGCCTTGCCGAGCTGACCGGACGGCCCCTGGAGCGGGTCACCGGCCTGGCCGGCACGGTCGATCGGGTCGGTAGCGCCGTCGGCGCCGCCTTCGGCGGGCTGGTGATCGCTGCGGTCGGGGCGCCCCGGGCGCTGCTGTTGTCCTGTGTCACCTTCCTGGTGGCAGCGCTCCTGATCGGGTTCGGGTTGGGCCGCCTGCTGCCCAGCGCGCTCGGTGCCGGGGTCCGGGGTGCCGGCGTCTCGCCTGCCGGCATCCAGCCGGGCGACGCTTCGCCAAGCGGCGACTCGCCGGCCGGCGCCTCGACGAGCGACTCGACGAGCGCGGCGACGGATGGGTCGGGGGAGTCGGAGGGCTCCTACGGGCAGCGACTTCGGGACGGGTTCGCCTATTGGCGCCGCGACGCCATCCTGGTCTCCGTCACCGTGCTGGTGGCCTGCACGAACCTGCTCGACCAGGCCTATCTGGCGGTGCTCGTGCCCGAGTGGGCCCTTCGCGGCGGCCTCGGCGCCGAAGTGGTCGGGCTGGTCTTCGGGGCCTACACGGCCGCCGCCGTGCTCGGGTCCGCCGTCGCCACCGCGGTGGCGGACCGCTTGCCGACCCTGGCCACCTGTGTGGTCGCCTTCCTGCTGACCGGGCCGCCGCGCTATCTCGCGCTCGGCCTGCAGGCGCCGCGCGCGGCGCTGATCGCCCTGGTCTGTGTGGCCGGTCTGGCGAGTGGCTTCCTCAATCCGGTGATCGGTGCTGTGATCTTCGGCCGCATCCCGAGGCATCTGGTGGGCCGGGTGTCCTCGCTGCAGACCTCGCTGTGCTGGGCACTGATCCCGTTCGGTGGCGTCGTCGGGGGGCTGTTGGTGAACGACGTCGGTGGCCGGGCCGCCCTGCTGCTGTGCGGCGCGGCGTACGTCGCCCTCGCGCTCGTCCCGCTCGCCATCCCGGGCTGGCGCGCGCTGGCCGCGTCCCCGCGGCGCCGCGCGGGCTAGGGGCGCGGGCTCGCCGCGGGGGCCGTTCGGGCGGCCGTACGCCGGTGATGGATCGCGACAAGGTTGAGCGGAATAGACTCAAGTTTTGTCGGCGTTGCCCAGAGTGACCGCCGCGACGGACGCGGCCATGACGACCAGACCCACGCAAGGAGAGGGATGTCGCTTCAGCTCACCACCAAGGCGCAGGAGGCCTTTGCGGGCGCCGCCCGCACCGCCGCGGCGTCGGGCCACCCGCACGTTGAGCCCGCCCACCTGCTGCTCGCCCTGACCGAGCAGCCGGACACCACCACGGGCCCCCTGCTGGATGCCACCGGCAGCTCCCTGCTGGCGGCTCGCCGGGCCGCCGAGGCCGAGCTGGCCAAGTTGCCCAAGGTCAGCGGGACCACCGTCACCCAGGCCACCCCCAGCCGGTCCTTCTCGACGGTGCTGGAGCAGGCGCGCCAGGTGATGGAGGCCATGGGCGACACGTATGTCTCCACCGACCACCTGCTGCTCGCGCTGGCTCGGACCGGCCGGTTCGGACTGGACGCCGAGGCCATCGACCAGCGCATCCCGGCGCTGCGCGGCGGCGGCAAGGTCGACTCGGAGAACCCCGAAGACACCTTCAACGCCCTGGCGAAGTACGGCACGGACCTCACCCTGCGGGCCCGCGAGGGCAAGCTCGACCCGGTCATCGGGCGGGACGCCGAGATCCGGCGGGTGATTCAGGTGCTCTCCCGGCGGACCAAGAACAACCCCGTCCTCATCGGCGAGCCCGGCGTCGGCAAGACCGCCGTCGTCGAGGGGCTGGCCCAGCGGATCGTCGCTGGTGACGTGCCCGAGTCGCTGCGGGACAAGCGCCTGATCTCCCTCGACCTGGGCTCGATGGTGGCCGGCGCGAAATACCGCGGGGAGTTCGAGGAGCGGCTCAAGGCCGTCCTCACCGAGATCCGCGAGTCCGACGGCAAGGTCGTCACGTTCATCGACGAGATTCACACGATCGTCGGCGCGGGCGCGACCGGCGAAAGCTCGATGGACGCCGGCAACATGATCAAGCCGATGCTGGCGCGCGGCGAGCTGCGCCTGGTGGGCGCGACGACGCTGGACGAATACCGCAAGCACATCGAGAAGGACGCCGCTCTTGAGCGTCGGTTCCAGCAGGTCTACGTGGGCGAGCCCTCGGTCGAGGACACCATCGCGATCCTGCGCGGGCTCAAGGAGCGCTACGAGGCGCACCACAAGGTGGCCATCGCCGACTCGGCGCTGGTTGCCGCGGCGACGCTGTCCGACCGCTACATCCAGGCCCGGCAGCTGCCCGACAAGGCGATTGACCTCATCGACGAGGCCGCGTCGCGCCTGCGCATGGAGATCGACAGCTCGCCCGTCGAGATCGACACCCTGGCGCGCCAGGTGGACCGGATGAAGATGGAGGAGCTGCACCTGTCGCGGGAGACCGACGAGGCCTCCCGGGATCGGCTGGCCCGGCTGCGGGCCGACCTGGCCGAGCGCCAGGAGGAGCTCGCCGCGCTCACCAGCCGGTGGGAGATGGAGAAGGCCGGGCTCAACCGGGTCGGCGATCTCAAGGCGAAGCTCGACGAACTGCGCGGGCAGTCCGAGCGGCTGCAGCGCGAGGGGGACTTCGCGGGGGCCTCGCGGCTGCTCTATGGCGAGATCCCCGCAGTGGAGCGCGAACTCGCCGAGGCCCAGGCCTCCGAGGCGAGCCACAGGGCCGAGCAGATGGTCAAGGAGGAGGTCGGCGCCGACGACATCGCGGACGTCATCTCGTCCTGGACCGGCATCCCGGCTGGACGTCTCCTGGAGGGTGAGACCGAGAAGCTGCTGCACATGGAGGAGTGGCTGGGTCGTCGCCTCATCGGCCAGGCCGCCGCGGTGCGGGCCGTCTCGGACGCCGTACGGCGCTCGCGGGCCGGCATCGCCGACCCGGATCGGCCGACGGGTTCCTTCCTGTTCCTCGGCCCGACGGGGGTCGGCAAGACCGAGCTCGCGAAGTCGTTGGCGGACTTCCTGTTCGACGACGAGCGGGCGATGGTCCGCATCGACATGAGCGAGTACGGGGAGCGCCACGCGGTCGCCCGGCTCATCGGCGCACCGCCTGGTTATGTCGGGTACGACGAGGGCGGCCAGCTCACCGAGGCCGTGCGGCGGCGACCCTATTCGGTCGTGCTGCTCGATGAGGTGGAGAAGGCCCACCCGGAGACGTTCGACATCCTGTTGCAGGTGCTCGACGACGGCCGGCTCACCGACGGCCAGGGTCGCACGGTGGACTTCCGCAACGTCATCCTCGTGATGACGTCGAACCTCGGCTCGCAATACCTGATCGAGCCCACCCTGTCGCAGGAGGAGAAGCGCGACGCCGTGCGGCGGGCCGTGCGGGCCGCGTTCAAGCCCGAGCTCCTCAACCGCCTCGACGAGACCGTCATCTTCGACCCGCTCTCGACCGTGGAACTGTCCCGCATCGTCGACCTGCAGGTCGAGGCGCTGGCCAAGCGTCTGGTCGATCGCCGGATCACGCTCGAGGTCACCGACGCCGCGCGCGAATGGTTGGCGGTGACCGGCTACGACCCGGCGTACGGCGCTCGGCCGTTGCGTCGACTCGTCCAGGTCGAGATCGGTGACCGGCTCGCGAAGGCGCTGCTCGGTGGCGATATCCGGGACGGCGACACGGTCATCGTGGACCGCGACGGCGACGCGGACGCCCTGCGGCTGCTGCCGGTGGCCCGCTCGGGCGAGCGCGCACCGGAAGACATCGTGGACGCCGAGATCGTCGAGCCCGAGGCGATCGAAAGCTGACCGCTGCAGTGAACCGACCATCACCGAGATGACGGCCACCGACCGTCCCGCAGTGGGCGGGACGGTCGGTGGCGCTGGGCGTGATCGGTCAGATCGGCCAGGTCTCGGCGCGGTAGGCGGCGTCCCAGAACATCCACTCGTAGCGGCTGGCGGTCCGGAACGCCGCGGCCATCAGCTGCCGGATCTCCGGCGCCGCCGCCTCGGCCAGCCGATCGACCAGCGCGATCGCCGTGCGGGTGGATTCGGCGAAGGCCGGGTCGCCGTACTGCCCGATCCAGTCCCCGAAGGGGTGGTCGGCGAGCCCGCCCGGGGCGCCGGTCACCCGGTCCAGCAGCCGCGACCCGACGTCCTCGTAGATCCAGAAGCACGGCAACAGGCCCGCCGCCAGCGCCTCATAGCAACCACCGGCCGCGAGGGCGAGCAGGTGGTTGGTGTACGCCGTGGTGGTCGCGGAGGCGGTGGCGACGCTCAGATCGGCCACCCGGCTGGCGTGCAGCTGCCGTTCGACCAGGATCGCTTCCCGCGCGCTGCCGGCCCAGAAGACCACGTCGTCGGGCGTGCGCGCCTGGGCGGCGGCCGCGGCCAACGCGCGGGCATAGGCGTCCAGATAGAGCGCGTCCTGGGCCAGATAGCCCACGAACAGCTCGCGCGGCAGGGTCCCGTCCTCCAGCCCGGTCAGGAACGGGTGCGCGTCGATGGCCGTGCGGATCGGCGCGATCTCGCTCCAGCAGTCCGTCGAAAAGCTCATATCCAGCGTCCCCCCGTGGTGTGTTCATGGAAGTGGTGCACCGGTCCAGGCCCGGCACCGATGTCGAGTGAGTCCGCCCGGCGCAATGCCGCCGTGAGCCAGTCCTTGGCGGCGGCAACCGTGCGGATCCAATCGCTCTGCCGCGGCCGCAGCGCGGCCAGCGCCGACGACAGGGTGCAGCCGGTGCCGTGCGTGTTGGCCGTCGGCACCCGTGGCATGGCGAAGCAGTGTTCGCCCTCCTCGTCGAGCCACAGGTCGACGGCGTCGCTGGTGTCCTGCAGGTGCCCGCCCTTGATCAGCACCCGCCGCGCGCCCAACTCCGCGCGCAGCAGCAGCGCCTGCTCGCGCATCCCGGCGACCGTCGTCGCGGCGTCGCGCCCGGTGAGCACGCCGGCCTCGGGCAGGTTGGGGGTGATGACGTCGGCGTACGGCAGCAGCGCCCGCACCGCATCCACCGCATCGTCGGCGAGCAACCGGCTGCCGGAGGTCGCGACCATCACCGGGTCGAGCACCCGGAACCGCCCGGCCAGCGGCCCGCGCAGGTAGTCGCCCACGGCCGCCGCGAGCGCCGCCGAGCTGAGCATCCCGATCTTCACCGCGTCGATGCGCACGTCGGCGAGCAGCGTGTCGAGCTGGGCTCGGACGAAGTCCACCGGCACCTCGTGGACACCGGTCACGCCCGTCGTCGCCTGCGCGGTGAGCGCGGTGACGACCGAGGTGCCGTAGGCGCCCAGCGCCGAGAAGGTCTTCAGATCGGCCTGGATCCCGGCCCCGCCGGAGGGGTCGGAGCCGGCGATCGTGAGGGCGACGGGCGGCTTCATGGAGACTCCTTGCGTACGTCGAGTGCCGCGGGCCGGCCGAGGCCTCCTGCCGCGGCCCAGGCAGCGACCAGTTCCCGGGTGGCCGCTTCGATGTCGGGCCGACCGCAGATCGCGCTGACCACCGCGAGGCCGTCGACTCCCGCGGCGCGCAGCGGCGTCGCGTCGCTCGCCTTCACGCCGCCGATCGCGCAGGTGGGCCAGGGGCTGCCCGCCGCCAGGTCGGCGATGTGGGCCGGCCCGGCCGCCGGAGCATGGTCGGGCTTGGTGGCGGTCGGACGATAGATGCCCAGGCCGAGGTAGTCGATGACCGTGCGGTCCGGGTCGACGTCGGCGGCGGCGGCCAGCTCGGCCGTGCTGTTGACGGACAGGCCCAGCAGGGCCGTGGCACCGAGCAGCTCGCGCGCCCGGCGTACCGGCAGGTCCCCCTGCCCCACGTGCGCGCCCTGCGCGCCGATCGCCGCCACGAGGTGGACGCGGTCGTTGACGATCAGCGGTACGCCGGAGCCCGCCAGCGCGTCGCGCACCGAGCGGCCCAACGCGACGAATTCGGCGTCGGAACAGTCCGGGTCGCGCAGCTGCACCAGCGTGACGCCCGCGGCGACGGCGCGACGCACGGTCTCGGGCACCCCCAGCGCCCCGCACTGGCCGGTGTCGGTGACCAGATAGATCGACAGGTCCAGCGGCGGCCGCCTAGGGCCGCCGGCGGAACCGCCGGTGCCGGCCGGCACGGCTCAGGAGAGCCGGACGCGCTCGGCGAGGCGCTCCGGGCTCAACACGTGCAGCTGATCGAGCAGGGCGACCGCGAACGAACCCGGGCCACCGGCGACCGCCGCCGCGTCCTCGGCGGCCACGCAGAGGGTGGCCGTCGCCGCGGTCGCGGCAACCAGGCAGCCTTCCGAGACCGCCGAAAATGCCGCCATCAGGGCCCCAAGCGAGCAGCCCACGCCGGTGACCTTGGTGAGCCACTCGTGCCCGTTGGCGATGCGCACCGTGTCGCGTCCGTCGGTGATGAGGTCCACCTCGCCGCTCACCGCCACCACGCAGTCGTGCTGGAGGGCAAGGAGTTTCGCCGCCTGAGCCGCGGCCTCCGGGTCATCCGCCGAGTCCACCCCGCGACCGCCGGCCCCGCCCATGAGGCCCGCGATCTCGCTGGCGTTGCCGCGAATCGCCGACGGCGAACCGGCCGCCAGGAGCTCGCGGGCCACCTCCGTGCGCCACGGCAGACCGCCCGCGCCGACCGGGTCGATCACCCACGGGGTGCCCTCCGCCGTCGCGCCGGTGACCGCCGCTCGCATCGCCGCGACCGTGTCGTCATACGGGGTGCCCAGATTGACCAGCACCGCCGAGCTCACCCGAGCGAAGCCGTCCGCCTCGTGCGGATTGTCGACCATGGCGGGCGCAGCGCCCACGGCCAGCAGGACGTTGGCGGTCCAGTTGGCGACCACGATGTTGGTCAGGCATTGCACCAGTGGCCCCGATTCCCGCAGCGACCGCAGTGCGTTCGCGCAGGCCTGCGGGCTGACGGTGCTCGTGCCGGTGTCGGGGGCAGTGTGCTCGTGCTCCATGGGACGTCCCTACGCTAGTGCGAACTAGATCAGGTTCGACGAGTGTGATCTCAGCCCCGGCCGTTCGTTCGGGGCACCCCGCGTCGTGCCCCCACTGTAGCCGTCAGGCCAGATCGACGACGACCGGGGCGTGATCGCTGGCGCCCTTGCCCTTGCGCTCCTCGCGGTCGATGAACGCTCCGGTCACCCGGTCGGCGAGCGCCGGTGAGCCCAGGGCGAAGTCGATGCGCATGCCTTGCTTCTTGGGGAATCGCAGCTGCGTGTAATCCCAATAGGTGTAGACCCCCGGGCCGGGGCAGTGCGGCCGGACCAGATCGGCGAAGCCCGCCTGCACCACGCCGGTGAAGGCCGCCCGCTCCGGCGCGCTGGTGTGCGTCTTGCCCGCGAAGAACGCCGGATCCCAGACGTCGTCGTCCAATGGGGCGACGTTCCAGTCGCCCATCAGCACGACCTGGGTCGTGGGGTCGGTCGCGAGCCAGCCGCGGCCCGCGTCGGCCAGCGCGCCGAGCCAGTCGAGCTTGTAGTGGTAGTGCGGGTGCTCCAGCTCCCGCCCGTTGGGCACGTACAGCGACCAGACCCGGACCCCGCCGCAGGTCGCCCCCAGCGCCCGGGCCTCCGCCGCGAGCTCCGGCTCGCCCCACTCGGGCATTCCGGGGAAGCCGAGCGTCGCGTCGGTCAGGCCGACCCGGGAGGCGATGGCGACCCCGTTCCACTGGTTGAGGCCGTGAAAGGCCACCTCATAGCCCGCCGCCTCGAAGGGCAGCACCGGGAACTGGCTGTCCTTGCACTTGGTCTCCTGCAGCGCCAGCACGTCGATGTCGTGCCGCGCCAACAGGGCCACGGCACGGTCGACGCGGCTGCGAATCGAGTTGCAGTTCCAAGTAGCGATGCGCACGGCCCGAGCCTAGTGCGGCCGGCCGACAACGCTCCGGGCCGCTGGACCTGGCGGGTGTTCGGCAGGGACCGGCAGGGACCCGGCAGGAACCCGGACTCGGGTCGGGACCCGTCGGTAACCTGGGCTGCATGACCACTGCCCTCATCACCGGCGCCACCGCCGGCATCGGTCGATCGTTCGCCGAGGAACTGGCTCGCACCGGCCATGACCTGGTTCTCGTGGCCCGGGACGGCGCCCGGCTGGAGTCGGTCGCGGCGGAGCTGCGCACGACGTACGGCGTGGCCGGCGAGGTCCTCGTCGCCGACCTGGCCGACCGGGCGCAGCTGCAGCGGGTGGCCGATCGGCTCGCGCGGGACGGCGAGGATGCCGTCGACCTGCTCGTCAACAACGCGGGATTCGGACTCAAGAGCACCTTCCTGCAGTCCGACATCGCCGCCGAGGAACGCCAGCTCGCCGTGCTGTGCCAGGCCGTGCTCGTGCTCAGCCATGCGGCGGGCCGGGCGATGACCGGGCGCGGCCGGGGTCACATCCTCAACGTCAGCAGCGTCGCCTCCTTCGTGACGATGGGCACCTATTCCGCCGCCAAGGCCTGGGTCACCACGTTCACCCAGGGGCTCGCCAACGAGCTGAGCGGCTCAGGAGTGGGCGCCACCGTGTTGTGCCCCGGCTACACCCGCACCGAGTTTCACCAGCGCATGGGCGCCTCGATGAAGTCCATCCCCGGTCCGCTGTGGCTCGACGCCGACGACCTCGTTCGAGCGGCGCTCGCCGACGTCGCGGCCGGCCGGGTCGTCAGCACGCCGGGACTGGTCTACCGGGCGACCGAGCTCGCCACGGGGATGCTGCCGCGGGAGGTGCTCCGGCGGCTCTCCGGTGTCCTGTCGGGGGAGAAGGGTCGGCTCGCGGAACGCAGCGGGCAGTGACCACCCGGCCCCCTAGGCTGGGGCCGTGACCGACGCCAAATCCCGCCTCCTGCAGCTCATCAAGGCCAAGGCCATCGTGCACGGCCGGGTGACCCTCTCCTCGGGCAAAGAGGCCGACTACTACGTCGACCTGCGCCGCATCACCCTCGATGGGGAGGCCGCTCCGCTCGTCGGGGAGGTCATGCTGGATCTGACCGCCGACCTGGACTTCGCCGCGGTCGGCGGGCTGACGATGGGGGCCGACCCGGTGGCCACGGCGATGCTGCACGCGGCCGCCGGGCGGGGCCGGCAGCTGGACGCCTTCGTCGTGCGCAAGGCGGGCAAGGCGCACGGCCTGCAGCAGCGGATCGAGGGGCCGTCGATCGAGGGCCGCCGGGTGCTGGTGGTCGAGGACACCTCGACGACCGGCGGCTCGCCGTTGACGGCGGTGCAGGCGTGTCGCGAGGCGGGTGCCGAGGTCGTCGCCGTCGCGGTCATCGCGGATCGCAGCTCGGGCGCGGCGGAACGCCTCCAGGCCGAGACCGGACTCGACTATCGGTTCGCCTACGGACTCGGCGATCTCGGTCTCGGCTGACCACAACGGGCTGACCACGACCGGCTGTTACCACCACCGGTTGACCACGGCCGGTTGCCCACGAAAGGGCTCCGGACCGGGTTAGGGCGCCGGGGCCTCGCTCGGCCGCAGGTACCCATCGACCAGCCGTCGGATCTCGGCGTCGACGACCGGCTGGCCCAGCTCCCCGACCGCGACGCCGGAACCGAGGGCGAACGGGGTCAACGCCTGGACCAGCACGGTGCCGATCGTGTGATGATCCGCACGACGTACCGAACCATCGCCCATCCCGCGCTGCAGGTCCGGGGTCGCCGCCGCCACCAGCGCCCGCTGGCTCGTGCCGAGGTGCTCGGTGAGATACGGCGCCAGCAGCGTGGTGTCCCCGCCGACCAACGCGCGCACGAAGTCGGAGGCCGCCACCCCCTTGACGAGGCGAAGGGCCAGCTCCACCAGTCGGTCCCGGCCCGAGCCGTCCGGCAGGTCCCGGGTTGCGCGGACGATGATCGTCTCGGTCTCCCGGGTGAGAGCGGTCAGGGCCAGGCGCTTCACGTCGCCGCCCCGCCGGTAGAGGGTGATCCGAGCCAACCCCGCGCGACGCGCGACGGAGGTCGCGGACAGCTTGTCGAGCCCGGATTCGACCACCTCGGCCCGGACCGCTTCGAGCAGCCGCTCGCGGCTGGCGTCCGGCTCGGCCGAGGGAGCCGACCCGGATGCTCGCTCGTCGGGGGATTCACCTGGCCCACTCGGCATTTCGCCATCGTTGCATGCTTGGTAGGTCCGTGGTCCGCGGGTGTGTCATGGTGAGAGGCAGGATTTGCGCGCACGCGCGCAGGGGGATCCGATCGGGTTGGCCGGAACGGAGGATGGCGTGGTCCGGGACGTCCGTCTCGTCGTCAATCCCGACGCAGGTCGCGGCTGGGCCGCCGCCCAGGCGAGCGCCGTGGCGGAGGTGATGCGCACCCAGGGTTGGACCGTCGAGGTGTGCCATGCCACCGCAGGTCAGCTTGAGCGCCTGGCCAGCGCGGTCGATCCCCATGTGCTGGTCTGTTCCCTCGGTGGCGAAGGCACCCACGCGCGGGTCGCGTCGGGAGCGTACGTCGCCGGCGCGCTCTTCACCCCGCTGCCGGGGGGCCGTGGCAACGACCTGGTCCGCGCCGTGGGCCTGCCCCGACATCCGGTGGCGGCGGCGCAACGCCTGCTGCACGTGCAGGAGCGCCGGATCGACCTCGGTGACGTCGGCGGGGCGCCATTTCTCGGGGTGGTCAGCATCGGCGCCTCCGCCCGGGCGAACGCACTGGCCAACAGCTCCCCGATGACCGGTGCCAGGGCCTATCACGTCGCGGCCGCACGAATGGCGCTGAACGCCCGCCCCTCGACGTACCGGCTGGACCTGGACGGTGAGGTCCTGGAGGTCTGCGCGTACGAGGTCGCGATCGGACTGTCGGGGCGCTACGGCGGCGGGATGCGGATCTGTCCCCAGGCCGAGCTGGACGACGGACTGCTGGACGTCACGATCATCACCGGTCCCCGGAGCACCTTCCCGCGGGTGCTGACCAACATGTTCAACGGGCGACTCGGCTCGGTGCGCGGGGTGCTGATGTTGCGGGCCCGGACGGTGCACGTGGAGGGGGAGGGGCCGGTGTTCGCCGACGGCGACCGCATCGGCGACCTGCCCATCACCGCGACCGTGAGCCCGCGGGCCCTGCGGCTGCTGGCCTGAGCGCGGTCAGTCCCGGCGGGCCTGGATCGAGTCGGCGACCGCCTCGCCGGCCTCGCGGACGATGGCCTTCGTGCGCCGTCGATGCGCGAGGTATTCGAAGACCATCGGCAGCACCGACACGAACACGATCAGCAGGATCGCGGCCTCGAGATTGTCGTGCACGACGTTGATCGTGCCGAGGAAGTAGCCGAGCAGCGTGATGCCGGTGGCCCACAGCACGGCACCGACGAAGCTCCAGGTGAAGAAGCGGCGGCGGTCCATCCGGCCGACCCCGGCGACGACCGTGATGAAGGTCCGCACGATCGGCACGAACCGGCCGATGACCAGGGCCTTGTTGCCGTGCTTGTCGAAGAACTCGATGGTCTGGTCGAAGTACTTTTTCTTGAGGATCCGTCCGTCCCGCCGGTAGAGCGGTTCGCCGATGGCGCGTCCGATCTCATAGCCGACGACATTGCCCAGGAACGCCGCCGCCGACAGGATCACGCAGGCCAGCCCGATCGAGACGGGCACATCGCCCCGCCGAATGAACAGGCCGACGCTGAACAGCAGCGAGTCGCCGGGCAGGATCGGGAAAAGCAGCCCGCACTCGATGAACACGATGGCGACGCTGACCCAGAAAAACTGGGTCCCGAACTGATTGAGCAGGTATTGCGGGTCCATCCAGTCGGGACCGAGGGCAGGCATCACGGGGTCAAGGTTACCGGGGGGCTGCTGGGCGTTCCCTGGGAGCGCGGCGTGCGCGCCGGGCGCGCCGTCAGAGCCCGGGCCAGGACCGGATGAACCAGCCGTCGTCGCCGCATTCCAGTTCGACGGGTACGTCGTGGCCGGCGCTGCCCCGCGTGTCGACGGCGAGGACTCGCAGCGTCGGCACGTGGATGTGCGCCGTCACGACCAGGACCGCTTCGCCGCGGTGCAGATCCGCGATCGCTTCGAGCGCGCCGCGCAGGGCCGCGGGCTCGCGCGCCGCCAGGTCCGGCCGGGTGTGCGCCGGTAGACCCCACCGGGCCGCCACCTCGGTTGCTGTGGCGACGCCTGCCACGTCGCAGTAGACGCCCATGATCCTCTGGTCGGCCAGCGAGCCGACGCGGGGGTCATCCAGTCCGGCGCCGCCGGTCAGCAACAGTCGCGCCGGACAGTGCAGTGTCATCCCGGCACTGTAGGCGGTGCGTCTGGTCGCACGGGAACGGGGCGGCCGCCGGACAGGTGCCTAGACTCGGGCCGTGAGCGGCCAGGACCTGAAGGGGGCGCCCGGGTCGAGCCCCGAGCGGGCGGTCGGCGTCGGGCCGTGGCCCGGCGGGGAGACGGCCTGGCCGCGGGGCCCGGGCGGCACGCTGGCGTCGACGTACGATCCGGAGCTGCTCGCCCACGGCGACGCGCGCAATGTGGCGGATCGCTATCGGTACTGGCGCCACGACGCGATCGTCGCCGACCTCGACACCCACCGCCACGAGCTGCACATCGCCGTCGAGAACTGGGAGCACGACTTCAACATCGGCTCGATCATCCGCACCGCCAACGCCTTCAATGTGGCCGCATTCCACATCGTCGGGCGGCGCCGGTGGAACCGGCGGGGCGCGATGGTCACCGACCGCTACCAGCACGAATACCATCACGCGAGCGTCGCGGAACTGCTCGCCTGGGCGCGCGAGGCGGGGCTGGTTGTGCTCGCCATCGACAACGTGCCGGGCAGCGTGCCGATCGAGCGGTACGCCGTGCCGCGGCGCGCCCTGATGCTGTTCGGCCAGGAGGGTCCGGGGTGCAGTCCCGACGCGCTGGCCGGCGCCGACGCCGTGCTGCATATCACCCAGTACGGGTCGACCCGGTCGATGAACGCCGGAGCCGCGGCCGCTATCGCGATGCACACCTGGATCCGGGCCCACGCGCGGCTCGAACCGGACGGCCGGGCCGGTGGATGACCTGCTGGTCGAGCACGTGCTGCGGGCCGTCGAGGCGGTGCCGCCCGGGCGGGTCACGACGTACGGCGCCATCGCCGCCCTGATCGGGGGCACGGCGCGGCAGGTCGGCGCGGTGCTGCGACATTACGGGTCGAACGTCGCGTGGTGGCGCGTCGTCAACGCGGCCGGGCAGCTGCCGACCCACCTGCACGACCAGGTGCGTCCGCACTGGGCCGCGGAGGGCATCGCGTGGGCGTCGAGCCGGCGGGGGTGTGCGCTGGCGGCGCACCGCGTCGATGAGGCGGCCTGGGCAGCGGCGTACGCCGGGGCCACCCGCGACCTGCCGCCCTGCCACCGTGTCCCGCGGACACTAGCTGGTCGATAGCTTCCTCTGGCAGGCTCGGGCCGCGAGACCCCTCCGAGAACTTCGAGCCCGGGAGACGCCCCATGGCGCAGCAACTCAACCCCTACCTGACCTTCGACGGCAGCACCGCGCAGGCGATGGCGTTCTACGCCTCGGCCCTGGGCGGCACCGTGCGGACGATGACCTTCCGCGAGTCCGGCATGGACATCGACGGGGTGATGCACGCCGCCCTGGAGACCCCGGCGGGCTTCCACCTCTACGCCAGCGACACCGCGCCCGGCATGAGCCCCGAGCTGATCGTCGGGAACAACCTGCAGATCAGCATCTCCGGGGACGACGAGTCGGTGCTGCGCGGCTATTGGGACGCCCTGGGAGAGGGCGGGCAGGTCGTCATGCCGCTGGAACGGCAGATGTGGGGCGACGTCTACGGCCTGCTTGTGGACAAGTTCGGCATCGCCTGGCATGTGAACATCGCGACCGCGGCCCCCTGAGGCGCGTTGTGTGGGTTTGGTCTCGATGGCGTGTCGGTGCCTGACGTGAGGGTGCCCCTGGCCAGCGTGGTGGGTGTCGAGATCGCCACCTGGCAGGGGCACTTCTATGGTGAACGTCGAGGACCT
>Ga0209369_1000368_pt1 | contig 71542 bp, 80 predicted proteins | sample EBPBio142010_DNA_FD_185865 | JGI IMG/M metagenome (GOLD analysis project Ga0209369, IMG submission 185865) | Wastewater treatment Type I Accumulibacter community from EBPR Bioreactor in Madison, WI, USA - Reactor 1_10/4/2010_ DNA (SPAdes)... | ecosystem: Engineered > Bioreactor > EBPR >...
GCGAGACGGCGTGTGTAGGAACTCCCATCTCAGCCCCAAGGGCCACGCCCGTCACACACGCCACGCCGATCACACCACGACAAACCTGCAGGTCAAAGCCCCCTCAGCCGACCTTTCCGGGTCCCTGACCCTGAACCTCGCGCCAGAAGACCTGGAGATGTTCACGGACGCCTTCGGCAATGTCAATCTCGAGATTGTCAGCGTCACTGCCGACGGACGCTCGGCCGCGACGTCGACGTCGCTCAGTACGGACAGCGGCGTCGAAGGCGCGCCTCTGACCATGGCGGAAGCAACGCCGGACCTCACGGTCATCACTCAGAGTGCACCGAAGGGCACCGACGCTGATCTGCTGGCGGACTTCGTTGACATGGGGCAATCGCCGACGCAGGCGGCTGCCAGCGCTTTCGCACTCCAGACCCCCGCCTGCGGATCCATCTACAAGGGCAGCCTCGGGTCGCGGACCGTGTGGGTGGGGGGAACCTACTCGACGACGTCCGGCGTCACAGGTGACTTGGTCTATGTGCGCGGCGCGGACAGTGCGCTTGGAGTTGGAGTCTCTGTGACTGGCAAGTACGGAAGTTTCAAGGCGAGCGGAACTGCGTCGGTTTCAACCTCCGACACCATCAACTTCCCAAGTTCCACGGGTCGACGGCACTACTACACGAACTTCGAGTACGGAAAGTACCTCGTCGGGTGTACCGGATCAATGAAGTACATCGCGCGCCCTCGTTCGTACATCGGTGGCTCGAGTGTTTGGACTCCTTCGACCGTGCCGACCGCGAACTACTGCACGTCCTACGTCAACGGCACCACGGTGACCAAGAACAGGACGACGGCATATCAGAACACGGCCGGCGTCGACATCTCGGCCGCGATCGGGTTGGACCTGTCATCGAGGACCGGATACCAGACGGACGCGGCCGTCACCTACAAGTTCACGGCCACCCGTCGGCTCTGTGGCGTCACCGGGTACCCCGGCGGGACGCCCAGTCGCCTCGTCGCGAAGCTTTGAGATCACCCGCCCTTGGCTCGCTGCTCGCCACAACCCTGCTCCTGGCCTCAGGTTGTGACGAGGGGGTGCGGGCACAGGACGGCCCGCTGTCATTCGGAGAAGGGGAAGGGTCCATTTGCCTGGAGCGAAGTGCGGGGGCTGGTGAGTACACGTTCGGAAACGAGGTCCTGTCCGTGGAGGCCGGTGCACGCGTTCGCATGACCCGCGTCGCGTTGGAAGGTGCCGAGGGCGTTGACTTGCGTGAGTCGTACGTGGTGCCGATCGCGGGCCAGACACTTGTGGGCCTGGCCCCTGGCTGGCCGCCAGCGGAGGCCAGTTCGTGGCCTCCGCTGGCGAAGGCGGAAGGCTCTTCGGTGGCGTCCAGCGACGGGGACACGAACCTGGTGCTCCGGCTGGAGTTGACCGTGGCTGAGGCGCGCTTCGCCAGCGTCAGCATCGACTATCAGGCGGATGGACAGAAGTACCGGGCACAGAGCAGGTACTCGGTTGAAGTCGCGGCGCGGTGTTCCCCATGACCGATGGATGCGATCGACACGGCTGATACCGCTTTGGCAGTCGCGCACAATGACTGCATGCCGATGCGCGCCCGCAGGACCACCGTCCCGTTCGACGAGGCCATCGAGGCCACCCGCACGGGCGACCTGTGGCTCTTTCGCGGGGGGTCGGTCGCCGACCGGGTCATCCAGACCGCGAGCAACGCCCCGGTCAACCACGTCGGGATGGCCGTGGTGCTCGACGACCTGCCCCCGCTCATGTGGCACGCCGAGCTCGGCCGGTCGCTGCGTGACCACTGGACCGGCGACCACCACCGGGGGGTGCAGCTTCACGACCTACGCGAGGCGGTGACGACGTGGCAGGTGAAGTACGGGCAGGGCGCCTGGGTGCGCCAGCTGACCCCCGAGGTCGGGCGTGAGCAGGAGGATGCCGTGCTGCGCACCATCGCCCGCCTCAACGGGGTCTCGTTTCCCACGACCGTGGGGATGGCCTGGCGCTGGCTCAAGGGCCGCGACGCGTACCTGTCCAAGCGGGCTGCCGAGGAGAAGTCGGTGCGCCCCGAGGCCGTCTACTGCGCCGAGGTCGTCGGCGTGACGCTGGAGGAGATGGGCATCCTCGACGACGACGTGCCGATGAACTGGTACGACCCGGGCCGGTTCTGGAGCGGCGACACCCTCTCGCTGCGTCCGGGGTGGGCCTACGGGGTCGAGGTCGGTGTCGAGCCCGCGGCCGAGCGCGCCCCGCGCTGACGCCGCACCCACGGCAGCCCGACCGCGACGACGCCGGCGGCGAGCACGATGGCGGCGGCGAGGGCACCCCAGAGCAGCGACCACGCGGCGATGGCCAGGCCCTCCCACGCCAGGTTCGAGAACACCAGGTCCGGCCGTGCGCGGGACGCGAGCCAAGCCCCGGAGACGAAGGCGACCGACGTCAGCACCATGAGGGCGAGCCCGATGCCGGCCGAGCGCGCCACGGCTGCGGCGGCGGGAGCCTCGAGCGGGCCCTCCGCCGAGTCGTCCACCCGGTGGGCGAAGGTCTCGAAGACGTCAGGGACGGCTTGAGGGGTGCGGCGGCGCATCCACCGAGCATACGGCGGTCGAGGAGCCAGGACACGCCGCGACCCCAGCAGGATCCCGTGCATGTCATGGCTCCTCGATCTCGGGCTGAGGTCGAGCAGAGGTCGAGCAGAGGTCAGGCTGAGGTGAGGGCCCAGCCGAGCCAGGCGGCGCCCAACCCGAGCGCCAGTGACAACGCCACGTTCACGACGGCGTGGTGCCGCCGGTCGTCCTCCATCGCGTCCCAGACCTCGAGGGCCAGGGTCGAGAACGTCGTGAGCGCCCCGCAGAAGCCGATCCCCACGAGGGCCATCGGCGCACCGTCGGCCCCCGTCCCGACGAGCAGCCCGAGCACGAACGACCCCACGACGTTGACGAGCAGCGTGCCGGCGACTGCGGTGCCGCCGAGGCGCTCGCGCACCCAGTGGTTGGTCAGGTAGCGCGCAGGGGCCCCGAGCGCCGCACCCACGGCCACGAGCAGGGCGTCGACGACCGTCATGGGCCCGGCCAGACACGTTGCCCCACAGCCGACCCCGCGGCCACGGCCAGGGTCCCGACGAGGAAGGTCGCCGCGACGTAACCCAGCGCGAGCTGGGCCCGGTCAGCGGCACCGAGCGCCACGGCATCCATGGCCAGGGCCGAGAACGTCGTCCAGCCGCCGAGCACCCCGACGCCGACGAACGGCCGCGCCAGCCGGTGCACGCCCGGCCGGTCGACGAGGTAGGCGACGAGCAGCCCCATGGCGAAGGCGCCGGTGACGTTGACGACCAGGGTCGCCCACGGGAACCCGCCCACCCCGTGCGGCAGGGCCACGCCCACGGCGTACCGGCCGAGCGAGCCGATGACCCCGCCGAGCGCGATGGCGCCGAGCACCCCGAAGGACACCCTCGAGCCCGCTCCCGGCATCAGCGTCAGGCCCTGATGGTCTCGAGGTAGTCGGCGATGCGCCCGATGGCCTCGGTCAGCACGTCGACGTCGGGCAACGTGACGAGCCGGAAGTGGTCGGGCTCGAACCAGTTGAACCCGGTGCCGTGCGTCACGAGGATCTTCTTGGCCCGCAGCAGGTCGATGACGAAGGCCTCGTCGCTCTCGATCGGGTAGACCTCGGGGTCCAGGCGCGGGAAGCAGTACAGCGCCCCCATCGGCTCGACGCACGAGACCCCCGGGATCTCGTTGAGCAGGCGCGCGGCGAGCTTGCTCTGCTCGTAGAACCGGCCGCCGGGCGCGACGAGCTCGGTGATCGACTGGTAGCCGCCGAGAGCGGTCTGGATCGCGTGCTGGGCGGGGACGTTCGCGCACATCCGCATGTTCGACAGCAGGGTCAGGCCCTCGAGGAAGTCGGTGGCCAGGTGCTGGGGCCCCGAGACCATCACCCAGCCGGCCCGGTAGCCGCACACCCGGTAGGCCTTGGACAGCCCGCTGAAGGTCAGGCACAGGACGTCGTCCTCGGCGAAGGTCGCCGCGTGGTGGTGCACGGCGTCGTCGAAGATGATCTTCTCGTAGATCTCGTCGGCCATGACGACCAGGTCGTGGCGGCGGGCGATGTCGACCATGGCCCGAACGGTCTCGGGCGAGTAGACGGCGCCCGTGGGGTTGTTCGGGTTGATGATGACGATGGCGTGGGTGTTCGGGGTGATCTTGGCCTCGATGTCCTCGAGGTCGGGGTTCCAGCCGTTGCTCTCGTCGCACCGGTAGTGCACCGGGGTGCCGCCGGACAGCGACACCGCGCCGGTCCACAGCGGGTAGTCCGGCGCCGGGACGAGGATCTCGTTGCCGTCGTCGACGAACGCCTGCAGCACCATCGTGATCAGCTCGGAGACGCCGTTGCCGATGAAGACGTCGTCGACGTTGGTCTCGGTGAGCCCGCGCGACTGGTAGTACTGCGCGACGGCCGTGCGGGCGGAGTAGATGCCGCGCGAGTCGGCGTAGCCCTGGCTGTCGGGCAGGTTGTGCACGATGTCGGCGACCATCGACTCCGGCGCCCTGAACCCGAACGGGGCCGTGTTGCCGATGTTGAGCTTGAGGATCTCGTGCCCCTCGGCCTCGAGCCGCTGGGCCTCCACGAGGATCGGCCCCCGGACGTCGTACCGCACGTGCTGGAGCTTCTTGCTCTGGATGATCCGCCGCATGCCGCCATCCTCTCAGCCCGGCTCCCGAGCGCTCACCGAATATCGGGATGCCGTGGCGTGGCGCCGCTCACGGCCTCACCACGCGCTCACCGCTCGCTGGCGGCCGGTCTCACATCGAGTCGAAGCCGCTCAGCACGAGGAAGTACATGACCAGGCCGAGCACCACACCGACCAGGCCCGTGAGCACGCCGATCAGGGCGCCCCTGGACCGCAGGGCACCCTCGCCGGCCAGCAGCGGCAGGGCGTACCCGACGGCAGCACCGACGAGCGTCTGAACTCATGCCGCCGACCCTGGTGCCGTGGGCGCGGTGCCCGCTGGCCACCCTTGCGTCCGGCAGGTTGGGGGTCCCAGCAGCCAAGGTGCCGGACGTTGCGGGGACAATGGTGGTGTGGATGACGTCGTCGTGGAGCGGGTGCTGCGGGCCGTCGAGCTCGTGCCCCGGGGCCGGGTCGTGTCGTACGGCGACCTCGCGGCCCTCGTCGGCATCGGCCCTCGCCAGGTCGGCACGATCATGGCGACCTACGGCTCGAACGTCACGTGGTGGCGCGTGACGAACGCGTCGGGTGACCTGCCGGTGCAGCTCATGGACGAGGTGCGCGAGCGCTGGGCCGCCGAAGGCATCCTTCTCAAACCCAACGGCCGTGGATGCCGCATCGCCGGGTATCGCGCGGACCTCACCGTGCTCGCGGCCGGGTATCAGCGGGCCGTCGCCGATCTCGCGTGAAGCAACCTCGTGGGTGAGACTGGGGCATGAGGTCCCGATCGATCGCACCCCTGGCTGCGGCAGTGCTGCTCGCCTCCGTGACGCTTGCCGGGTGCTCCAGTGACGACGGTGTCGGCGAGGTGCCCGTGACGCCGACGCGGACGGCATCCGACGGTGTTTCTCCGACCTCGGGGGCGACGGCGAGCCCGGCCCCGCGCAGCGCCGAGGTGCCCGCGCTGGACGTCGAGGTGGTCGCGAAGGGGTTCGAGCACGGGTGGGACATCGGGTTCCTGCCGGACGGTCGCGCGCTGGTCACCGAGCGGCCGGGCCGCATCTCGATCGTCTCGGGGCTGCGCGAGGGTGCGACGCGGACGACGGTCGAGGCCGACCTCGACGACCTCTTCGTGTCGGTGGAGGGTGGCCTGATGGGTATGGTCGTGCACCCCGACTTCGCGACCTCGCGCCTGTTCACCACCTGCCAGACCCACCAGGAGAACGGCCAGCCGAAGGACGTCCGACTCGTCACGTGGAAGCTGTCGGCCGACGGCACCTCGGCGCAGAAGTGGCGCGACCTGCTGACCGGCCTGCCGATCTCGACGGGGAGGCACTCGGGGTGCCGACCGACGATCGCCCCGGGCGCGGTGAACGACTCCGGGGAGGACGAGCTGTTCGTCGGTACCGGCGACGTGGCGCAGGCCGACGTGCCGCAGAGCCGCACCAGTCTCGGGGGCAAGGTGCTGCGGCTCGACCTGGAAACCGGCTTTCCGTTGAGCGGCAACCCGTTCTTCAGCCTGGAGAACGAGCGCGAGCGGTACATCTACAGCTACGGTCACCGCAACATCCAGGGGGTGGCGGTGCAGCCGGGCACAGGTGCGATCTACACGGCTGAGCACGGCCCGAGCACCAACGACGAGGTCAACCTGATCAGCGCCGGCGGCAACTACGGCTGGGACCCCTCGCGCAAGGGCATGGTCGACGAGTACGACGAGAGCGTGCCGATGACCGACCTCGAGCTCTACCCGGATGCCGTGCCCGCCGTGTGGCAGTCGGGCGAGCGGACCCAGGCCATCTGCGGCGCGGCCTTCCTCGAGGGAGACCAGTGGGGTGCGCTGGACGGGGCGCTCGTCATCACCGCACTCAAGGGGTCGAAGCTGCTGGTGCTGACCCTGGCCGATGACGGGTCGGTCGAACAGGTCGCGGTGCCGCAGGAGACCGACGGGCCGTTCGGGCGGCTGCGGGCGGCTCGGCTCGGGCCCGACGGGGCTCTCTACGTGACGACGACCAACGGCGACGACGACCAGCTCCTGCGGATCACCCCCCGCGCCTGACTGCCCTGCCTCCTGGCTGTCCAGCCTCTGAATGCCCGCACGCTGCCTGTCGTATCGAGAGGTCGAGACACGCGCGGGATCCTCGAGCGGCGCCGGCATGTCTCGACTCCTCGATCCGGGCGACGGCCGGAGCCTGTGGATAAGTCCGAGGGGGCCGGGCCGGTCCCGGGCATCGTGGGCCCATGGGGGATGTCGCGCTGCCACTGGACCTGGCATCCCGCCCCTTCACGGTCGCGCAGGGGCGGGCGGCCGGGCTGCGCCTGCCCGACCTGCGCACCACCCGGCTGCACTCACCGACGTACGGCGTGCGAGCAGGGTCGGCGCCGACCTCGCTGACCGGGCGGGCGGCCGCCTTCGCGGTGGGGATGCCGTCCGACGTCGCCTTCTCGCATGTGACCGCGGCCCAGCTGCACGGGCTGCCGTTGCCGCAGGGTCTCCAGGCTGCAGTGATCCTGGATGTCTCGAGGCCTTCTGCGCACCCGCGAATTCGCCGCCAAGGGTGCCGCGGCCATCGTGGGCTGGAACGCCGTGAGGTCGTCGATCTCGGTGCCCTGCGAGTGGTCGGGCTCGCCGACACGTGGTGCGACCTGGCCGAACTGGCACCGGGCGACATGGGTGTTGACGACCTCGTCATCGTCGGTGACGTCATCGCCGACCGCCTCGAGCCGGGAGGTGTTGCCGCGCTGCGTGCTGCCCTCGACGCACGGGTCCGTCCGCGAGGAAAGGCCCGACTCATGGAGGCCGGAGCGCTGGTGCGCGTGGGCTCGCGCTCGCCGATGGAGACCAGATCTCGGCTGATGTTCCACCGCGCGGGCTTTCCCGAGCCGCAGCTGAACTCGGACGTCTTCGATGCCCACGGTGGGTGGCTGCTCGAAGGAGACCTCGTCTGGCACCAGCACCGTGTCATCGGTGAGTACCAGGGGGCTGATCACGCGGACAGGAAGCGCCGCAGCGCCGACAGCTTCCGCATCGGCCTCGCCGAGGACGAGGACTACACCGTCATCGAGATCTTCGCCGAGGACGTCTTCCGACCTGCTCGCAGGTGCACGCTGCTCCACCGCTTCGCCCGCGCCATGGATCTCGACCCCGCCACCCTGACCATCGGCTGAGGCCCAGTGGGCGACGTGCTGGCCTCGATCTGCCCCGGAGCCAGATCGAGGAGTCAAGACATGCCCGGGATGCTCGAGGGGACTCGGCATGTCTCGACCCCTCGACCGGGGCTCGGCGGCTCTGGCCCGGCGATTCGGGCTGGCCACGGGGACGCCGGTCACTACGCTCGATGCATGAGCGAGAACCAGCCGCCTCCGCCGCCGCCCCCGCCGTCGGGGTCTGGCCCGTCCGGTTCCGATCCCACCTTCGGGTCCGACCCGTCGTTCGAGTCGTACTCCGCGAGCGCTCCGCCGCCCCCTCCGGCGGACACGCCCCCGCCCCCTCCGGTGGATCCACCTCCGGCGCCCCCGGCGTGGTCGCCACCGCCCCCACCCCCGCCGCCGGCCGGGTCGTACCCGCCACCCCCGCCGGCTCCCTACCCGCCGAGCGCGGCCGGTGCCTACCCGGCACCCCCGCCCGCGCCGGGCCCCGCACCGCTGCCCACCTCGGACGCAGGCGCCGGGCAACCGGCAGACCTCGTCCCTCGCTTCCTCGCCAAGCTCGTCGACGTCGTGGTGATGTTCTTCATCAACCTCGTCGTAGCCACCTTCGTGGCGTTCGGCCTCAACAGTGGCTATGCCCGCACGGCCATGGCTGCCCTGCTGTCCACCGCGGTCACGCTGGCGTACTACGCCTTCCTCGAGTCGTCGCGCGGCCAGACCGTCGGCAAGATGGTCGTGGGCCTGAAGGTGCAGAACCTCGCTGGGCAGAACCCGACGATGGAGCAGGCGCTCAAGCGCAACGTCTACATCGCCCTGGGCTTCCTCACCATCATCCCCATCCTCGGGTTCCTCGGGTCGCTGGCGCAGCTGGCAGCCGTCATCTACATCGCGGTGACGATCAACAGCGACCGCCCGTTGTTCCGCGGCTGGCACGACAAGTTCGCCGACACGCAGGTCATCAAGACCCGCTGACCCGGCCGCTCCTCAGGCGTCAACGATCGTCGTCACCACGTCGGTCACCGACGGCGAGCGCGGGGTCGAGGAGAACCCGAAGCGACACGGCGGGTCCACGGGCCGCAGGTCGCCGAGGGGGATGCCGTCGAGCACCCCCCGCATCGACGTCACCGCGTGCATGTCGCGCGCCCCGTAGTACTCGCGCCTGCCCGCGCGGGCCTGCCCGCAGGTGCGCACTCCCCGCAGGGCCACCCTGGCGACGGGGTCGACAGCGGTGGCGAACGCCGGGCTGGCCGACACGGCAGCCGGCACGAGACGCAGCAGGTGACCCAGCGGCATCCGAGCACCGACCTCGAGGGTGAGGGCCAGCGACGGGCTCGTGAACTCCCAGTGTCCAGGTCGGACCTCGTCAGTGACGGCGACCGGCTCGACCCTCACCTCGTCGAAGGTGTAGGTCGTCGACACCAACTCGGCGACCTGCTCGGAGGGGGCCAGCAGCATCCGGTGGCCGTCGGCCCGCTCGACCATCGCGTCGGCGAAGGTGCCGAACGGGCTGTCCTGCCACCACCCCACGACGACGCGGGTGCCGGACGTCGACCCGACCCCGGCGATCTGCCCACGAAACGTCTGGCGCTCACTCATGGGAGCCATCATCGCCACTAGGGTCCGAGCATGGCAGCGACGCTCACCCCGACGGCGCGCCGCGGCTACGGGCTGGGCTCGGTCGCGACGGGGTCGTTCGGCACGGTGCCCGGCCTGCTCCTGCTGCCCTATCTCACCGATCGGCTGGGGATCGCCGCTGGCCTGGCCGGGCTCATCGTCTTCCTGCCCAAGGCCTGGGACGTCGTCCTCAACCCGATCGCCGGCCGGATCAGCGACCGGTCCACGCACCCGGGAGGTCGTCGGCGGCCGTTCCTCATCTGGTCCGGCACGGCTCTGGCGGTGGCGTTCGTGCTGCTGTTCAACGGGCCGACCTCACCGAGCGGGTTGGCCGCGACCTGGGTGGTCGTGACCTTCATCGTCTGCGCCAGCGCCTACGCCTTCTTCCAGGTTCCGTACGTGGCGATGCCGGCCGAGATGACCGACGACTACGACGAGCGCACCCGCCTGATGACGTGGCGGGTGGCCATCCTCGCCCTGGCCATCCTCGTCAGCGGCGGGTTGTCGCCGATGATCCGTGACGCGCTCGGGCCGCAGTGGGGCTATCGCGGGGTGGGGCTGTTCGTCGGCGCGTTGATCCTGCTCGGCACCCTCGGGGTCTGGCGCGGCACCCGGGACACCCCGATGTCCCGTGCGGCGACGGCGGGCGGGAGTCTGGCCGACCAGCTGCGGGTCGTCGCGGCATCCCCGCCGTTTCGCACCCTGCTGCTCGTCTTCGTTCTCCAGGCGCTCGCGACGGGGGCCATGCTGGCGGGGGTCGACTACGTCGCGCGGGTGCTGCTCGGTGGGGGAGCGGCCTCGACGGTGCTGTTCCTGTGCTTCGTCGCGCCGGCCCTGCTCGTGACGCCGCTGTGGCAGCGGGTCGGTGAGGCCCGCGGCAAGCGCACGGGGTACCTGTGGGGCTCGGTGCTGCTGCTCGTCGGGGCCGCGGCGACGCTGGCCACGGTGCGCGTGGGGTTGGCCGCGGCGGCGCTCAGCGTGGCCGTCGTCGGCATCGGGTACGCCGCGTGCCAGATGTTCCCGCTCGCCATGCTGCCCGACGTCGCAGCGGCGGACACGGCGGCGACGGGGGAGGACCGCGCCGGGACGTACACCGGCGTCTGGACGGCCGGGGAGACGCTGGGCCTCGCGATCGGCCCGTTCCTGTATGCCGCCGTGCTCACCATCGGCGGCTACGTGTCGTCGACGGATGCCGGTGCGCGCCAGCCGGATTCGGCGCAGCTTGCGATTGCGCTCGGGTTCACCGTGGTGCCGGCCGTGCTCGTCGCGGTCTCCTTGGTGTTCCTGCGCAGGTACCGACTCGACGTGGAGGTGGCCCGATGACCGCGATGCCGACCGACGAGGTGCTCGCCACCTTGCGGATGCTCCAGGGGCTCGACCTGCCCGCTCACGGGGGCCGCACCCTGGCCTACGTCTATGACTCGGGTCTCGCCGACGCCGATGCGGTCGGCCTCGAGGCACTTGCCATGTTCGCCGGCTCGAACGGGCTCGACCCGACCGCGTTCCCGTCGTTGCTGAAGATGGAGAACGACCTCGTCGCCCTCGCCGGTGGCCTGCTCGACGCCCCCGACGGGTTTGCCGGCTCGGTCACCTCCGGCGGCACCGAGTCGATCCTGCTCGCCGTGCTGGCCGCCCGCAAGGGCAGCGACCATCCGTCCCCGAGCATGGTGCTGCCCACCTCGGCGCACGCGGCGTTCCACAAGGCCGCGGCCTACCTCGGGGTGCGGGCCGTGCTCGTCGACGTCGACCCGGTCACCCTGCGGGCCGACCCGGCCGCCATGGCGGCGGCCGTCGACGACTCCACCGTGCTCGTCGTCGCCTCGGCCCCGTCCTATGCGCACGGCGTCATCGACCCCGTGCCCGAGATCGCGGCGCTGGCGGCGGCCCGCGGCATCCGCTGTCACGTCGACGCCTGCATCGGCGGGTGGGTGCTGCCGCACCTCGACGTGGCGACGCCGTGGACCTTCGCGGTCGAGGGCGTCACGAGCGTCAGCGTCGACCTGCACAAGTACGCCTACACCCCCAAGGGGGTCTCGGTGCTGCTGCACCGCACCGCGGCGCTGCGCAGCACCCACCTGTTCGCCTCGGCGAACTGGCCCGGCTACACGATGCTCAACGCCACCATGCAGTCGACCCGCTCGGGTGGCCCGCTGGCGGCGGCCTGGGCCGTGACCCGTCGGATCGGCCTCGACGGTTACGCCGAGCTCGCCCGGCGGGCGCGCGAGGCGACGCTCGCGATCGCGAGGGCGGCGGACGGCATCCCCGGTCTGCGGGTGCTCGTCACCCCCGACTCGACCCTGCTGGCGCTCGCGACCGACGACTCGTGCGATGCCTTCACCGTCGCCGACGAGATGCTCGAGCGTGGGTGGTACGTGCAGCCGCAGCTGTCGTTCGGGAACCTGCCACCGACCCTGCACCTCACCCTCTCGGCAGCGACGGCGCCCGCGGTCGACGAGCTGGTCGACGATCTCTCGGATGCCGTCGCGGCGGCTCGCGCGGCGGGCCCGGTTCGCGTCGACCCCGGGTTGGCGGCCCTGCTCGGCGGCATCGACCCGGCGGCCCTGGACGACGCTGGCTTTGCCGGCATCCTCGGGGCGGCGGGCCTCGCGGGCGCGGACGGCTCGCTGGCGCTGCCGTCGCGGATGGCCGGTGTCAACGCGCTGCTCGACGCCTGCCCGCCGGCGTTGCGCGAGGCCCTGCTGCTCGGGGTGCTCGACCGGCTGTCGCGCCCGACGCCGGGCTGAGCTGGCTGAGCTGGCTCAGCAGCCGATGGTCTTCGGATACGTCGGCGTCGTCGTGCCGGGGTTGCGGCACACGCCGAGCCCCTTGGCGGCCAACCCGGACTTCATGGCCGCGATGGCGCTCTTGTTGAAGGCGTTCCAGCCCATGTGCATGAGCACCGTGTCGCCCGCCCGCGAGTACGTGACGACGTGGTTCACGACCTGGGCCTGGGTGCGGCCCGTGTAGTCACTGGTGTCGACGTCCCACGTCCAGATGCGCATGCCCTTGCTGGCGTAGGCGTCACGCACCGTGAAGTCGTACGAGCCGTAGGGCGGGCGTCCGTACGAGGTGACGACCCCGGGAGACCCCAGCTGGTAGCGCACGCTCGAGTACGACAGGTTGCTCAGGTTTGGGTGGCTGATGGAGTGGTTGATGACGTAGTGGCCGTTGGCCCGGGCATAGCTCGGGCTGAACCGGCCGGCGGAGATGCAGTTGCCGGTGGGAGCGAGGACCAGTGCGACGCCGAGCGACTTCGCCCCCAGGACGGCCGACTGGAACGCCGAGTAGCTCTTCGGGCAGTCGTCAAAGCTGAGGATGACCCGCGCGCTGGTGTTCGGTCCGGAGGAGATGCTGTACGTGGTGCCCCCTCCGTTGACGAGCCGGTTCCAGGTCGTCGGGCCCACCACACCGTCGATCACGAGCGTGAGCTTGGTGGACTGGTAGCGACGGACCGCGCCCAGGGTCCCGGAGCCGAAGGTGCCCGTGGCATAGCTCGACCCGATGCTGTACCCCTTGCCGAGCAGGATGTTCTGCAGCACCTTCACGCAGCTCCCCGTGTCGCCGTAGCGCAGGGTCGGCCGGTTCGCCACGGCCGTCGTCGAGGAGCAGGTGCGGGTGGCCCCGACGGCGTCGGGCGCGGGAGCGGCCAACAGCAGCAGGGGTGCCGCGAGGGCGGCGGCCACGAAGAACCTCAGGGAGACGTGTCGTCGGGTGGTGTTCATGATGTCCTCCGTACCGGGGGACGAAGGCGGGCCCCCCGCCATCTTCACCGTACTCCGACAGGGCCCCCGCGACCAGAGACCAGCGATCACGTGAACCGGGTCGGGCTGCGCTGACTACGCCGTGGAAGCGATGCCGCAGTAGGTTGATGGGCGAGATCGCCTCCGGGCAGCGTCAACGACAGGAATTCCATGCAGCTCCGCGAACTGATCCTCTTGCTTCTGCTCGTCCTGGTGGTGGCTGCGGTCATCGCGGTCGTGGTGCGCCGGGGCGGCTCCAAGCGGGAGGGTGGACCCCACTCCCAGACCGAGCACGTGGGCTCGCAGGCCGAGTGGCTGGATGCGGGCGACCGGGCGGAACCACTTCGTGCTGCGCAGGCTCCTGCAGCGGTGGCCCTTGGCGCCTCTGCCGCTGCTGAGTCTGCCGCTGACGTTGAGCCGGCGGTGCCCTCCGAGCCCTCGGCTGAGGCCGACACAGCCGTTGACACCCTGGACGACGCGGAGACGGCTGCGGATGCCGTGGCTCTGGAGGATGGCGGAGCAGCACGGGCCGTGGCCGATGTCGTGTCCATGACCCGGGCCGAACGCCGCGAGGCCCGTGAGGCTGCAGAGGCTGCTGGCATCTGGCCGGTTCCCGCCCCGCAGAGCGACCCCGAGGCCGAGCGGATCGCCACTGCAGCCGAGTACCGCGATGAGGTCGTCACGGCGGATCCGCTCACCGAGGACATCGCCATCCCGGCCAACGAGTGGGGCGGCCCGCACGAGGCCGAGCCCGTGGTCGAGCCCGAGCCGGAGCCTGTGGTCGAGCCGGAGCCCGAGCCGGAGCCTGTGGTCGAGCCGGAGCCCGAGCCCGAGCCGGAGCCTGAGGTCGAGCCGGAGCCCGAGCCGACCGGTCGCCGCATCTCCGGCTTCCTCGAGCTGCGCGACGGCGGCTTCGGAGTCGGGTCCGCGGCCCCGATCGAGGACGGTGCCCAGCCGCTGGACCACCCGGTGCAGGCCTACCGCGACACGATGACCTTCCGCGAGCCGGGTGTCCCGGGCTACGACTCGGCCGAGCCGGACGTCTGGTTCTACGACGCGTCCGCTGCCGAGCGGTCCGGATTCCGCCCCGCGGACGGCTGACGTCCGCCTCCCGGCCGCCTGGCACCCCCGTAGCGGCCACCCGATAGGTTCGGTACAGATCCCGTAGGCCGAGAGGAATGTCGTGCGCATCGGAGTGCCCCGTGAGACCCGTCCCGGTGAGACGCGCGTGGCCGCGACACCGAAGACCGTCGAGCAGATCATCGCGCTCGGGTACGCGGTGTTCGTCGAGACCGGGGCCGGTGCGGCGTCGAGCTTCGACGATGCCGCCTACGCGCGCGCGGGTGCGGACGTCATCGACGACGCCGTCTGGAACGCCGACGTCCTGCTGAAGATCAACGCCCCCTCGGATGCCGAGATCGCCCGGTTGCGCCCGGGTCAGGTGGTCGTGTCGCTGCTCTCGCCGGCGTTGAACCCCGGCCTCGTCGACGCGCTCGCCGCGCGTGGGGTGACGGCGCTGGCGATGGATGCCGTGCCGCGCATCTCGCGGGCGCAGTCGCTCGACGTGTTGTCGTCGATGGCGAACATCGGTGGGTACCGCGCAGTGATCGAGGCGGCGCACGAGTTCGGGTCGTTCTTCACCGGTCAGGTCACAGCGGCGGGCAAGGTGCCGCCGGCCAAGGTCCTCGTCGTCGGGGCCGGCGTGGCGGGGCTGGCAGCGATCGGCACGGCGAACTCCCTCGGGGCGATCGTGCGCGCGTTCGACGCCCGGCCCGAGGTGGGTGAGCAGGTCGAGTCGATGGGCGCGGAGTTCCTGCGCATCGACGTCGAGGAGACCGGGCCGTCGGCCGACGGCTACGCCAAGGAGACCAGTGCAGACTTCGACGCCAAGGCTGCGGCGCTGTACGCCGAGCAGGCTGCCGACGTCGACATCGTCATCACCACGGCCCTGATCCCGGGTCGCCCGGCACCTCGGTTGCTGACCGAGGCCATGGTGGCGTCGATGAAGCCGGGTTCGGTGATCGTCGACATGGCCGCCGCCAACGGGGGCAACGTCGCAGGGTCGGTTGCCGACGAGAAGGTCGTCACCGCGAACGGGGTGACCATCCTGGGCTACACCGACCTGCCGGGGCGGCTGCCCACGCAGGCGTCACAGCTGTTCGGCACGAACCTGGTGAACCTGTTGAAGCTGCTCACACCTGAGAAGGACGGTGAGCTGACCCTCGACCTCGACGACGTCGTGCAGCGGGGGATGACGGTGGTGCGTGAGGGGGAGGTGTTGTGGCCCCCGCCGCCGGTGCAGGTGTCGGCGGCCCCGGCATCCACCGACGTCGTGCCGGCCACGGCCGCGCCTGTCAAGGCGGTCAAGGAGCCGATGAGCGCGAACCGGCGCCTCGGTCTCATGGGCGTCGGCGCGGCGTTCTTCCTGCTCGTCGCGTCGGTGGCGCCCCAGCCGTTCCTCGGCCACTTCATGGTGTTCATGCTCTCGGTCGTCATCGGGTTCTACGTCATCGGGAACGTCCACCACGCCCTGCACACCCCGCTGATGTCCGTGACGAACGCGATCAGCGGCATCATCGTGGTCGGGGCGGTCCTGCAGATCGGTCATTCCAGTGCTGTGGTCTCGGTGCTCGCGTTCGTCGCCATCCTCGTGGCGAGCATCAACGTCTTCGGCGGGTTCCGGGTGACGGCGCGAATGCTCGAGATGTTCAAGCGAGAGGAGCCGGCGCGATGAGCCTTCCGGTGACACTCGTCCAGGGCGCGTACATCGTCGCTGGCCTGTCCTTCATCCTCGCCCTCGCAGGCCTGTCCCGGCACGAGACCGCGCGGGCAGGAAACCGCTTCGGCATCATCGGCATGACCATCGCCCTCGTCGCCACGATCCTGGCGGCCACTGCCGGAACGTCGGTGTCCGCGGGTCGTGTCGAGGTCAGCACCGAGGGATCGGGCGGGTTCGGCCTGGCGCTGATCCTCGCAGCAATGGGCATCGGCGCGGTGATCGGGCTCGACCGGGCCAAGAAGGTCGAGATGACCGGCATGCCCGAGCTCATCGCGATGCTGCACAGCTTTGTCGGGCTCGCGGCCGTGCTAGTGGGCTGGAACTCCTCCGTCGAGGACACTCCCTACCCGGTGATCCACGACGTCGAGGTCGCGATCGGGGTCTTCATCGGCGCGGTGACGTTCACCGGCTCCATCGTCGCGTTCCTCAAGTTGTCGGCGCGGATCAAGTCGGCCCCGCTGATGCTGCCCGGGCGCAACTGGATCAACCTGGGCGCGATCGCGGCGTTCTTCGTGCTCACCGTGGTCTACGTGGTGATGCCGGCCGACGAGACCATGGCCCGCAGGGCCGTGCTGGTGCTCATCACCGCCGTCGCCCTCGCGCTCGGCTGGCACCTGGTCGCCTCGATCGGTGGCGGCGACATGCCGGTCGTGGTGTCGATGCTCAACAGCTACTCGGGGTGGGCGGCGGCCGCGGCCGGGTTCCTGCTCGGCAACGACCTGCTCATCATCACCGGCGCGCTCGTGGGCTCCTCGGGTGCCTACCTGTCGTACATCATGTGCCGGGCGATGAACCGGTCGTTCATCTCGGTCATCGCGGGGGGGTTCGGCGTCGAGGCCGGCACCGTGGCAGCTGACGTCGACTACGGCGAGCACCGCGAGATCACCGCCGAGGGTGCCGCCGCGATGCTGACCGATGCCCGCAGCGTGGTGATCACGCCCGGGTACGGCATGGCCGTCGCCCAGGCGCAGTACCCGGTGGCCGACCTGACCCGAAAGCTGCGCGAGCGCGGCATCGACGTGAAGTTCGCGATCCACCCGGTCGCGGGTCGACTGCCCGGGCACATGAACGTCCTGCTCGCCGAGGCGAAGGTCCCCTACGACATCGTCCTGGAGATGGACGAGGTCAACGACGACCTCAAGGACGTCGACGTCGTGCTCGTCATCGGCGCCAACGACACGGTCAACCCCGCTGCCTCCGAGGACCCCACCTCACCGATTGCCGGGATGCCGGTCGTGCGGGTGTGGGAGGCGGCGAACGTCATCGTGTTCAAGCGCTCCATGGCCACGGGCTACGCCGGCGTGCAGAACCCGCTCTTCTTCAAGGAGAACTCGCAGATGCTGTTCGGCGACGCCAAGGACCGCGTCGAGGACATCATCAAGGCACTCTGAGCCTTTCTCAGGGCTCGAGGGCCACGGGGTTCTCGGCTTCGCGCCACGCGGCTCGGCAGGCGAGGCCGACGGCAGCGATGGCAACGACCAGCACCAGCAGGGCAAAGGCTCCGACGATGGACGGGCCTTCCGGTTGCAGCGTCACCAGTACTGCGAAGAAGCCGGTCGGGCCTGCCCAGATGAGGCGCTGGCGGGTGCGGCGCTGGAGGCCTTCGCTGGCGACGGCGCACCCCAGCCCGACCAGCCAGACGGGCGCGCAGAAAAGCATGAGGTAGAGCGCTTCGACTCCGTTGAGGGCGAAGAGGCTCACCTCCTCGGGCCAGCCGGGTTCGAGAGGGGTGACGCCCGCCTGCCGCAGACCGGTGACCTTGACCCAGAGCATGAGCAGGAGCCCTGGCAGCGTCGCCAGCGCGGTGGCCAGGCTCGCCACTCGGATGAGCCCCGAGGTCCGTCGCACGGCGCCGCTGGTGTTGGTGCGGGCCGCGGCTGCGACCTGCTCCGGCGGGCCGAGACGCAACAGCGTCGCGTTCACCACGGCATCCGACCCATGGCCAGCAGCGATCTCGGCGTCGAGGTGCTCTCGAACGGACGCGAGGATGTCGTCGCGCTCACCAGGGTCGATGTCGGCCAGCATGCGCGCGAGGTCGTCGAGGTAGGCCTCGACCTGCGGGTGGGTGCTGCTCATGGGTGTCCCCCTTCGAGTGCGGCGTCGACGGCGTCGCGAAACGTCGTCCAGGTCCGGCGGAACGCGGCGAGAGCGGTGCGGCCGTCGTCGGTCAGCGAGTAGTAGCGGCGAGGTGGCCCCGTGGTCGACTCCGCCCACGTCGTCTCGACCAGGCCCTGCTTCCGGAGGCGGGCCAGCAGGGGGTACAGCGTCCCCTCGCCGGAGAGCAGCACGTCATCGGCGCCGAGCCGACGGGCGATGTCGAGCCCGTAGAGCGCTTCGCCGTCGAGCATCGCGAGGATGACGTGCTCGAGAGCGCCGCGACGCAGGTGCGTCAAGATGACGCTGTCGCCGGGTTCCATGCGTCACAAGGTAGCACCCCGCGATGCGAAATGAGGGTCGTGGCGTCAGCGAAGCCAGTGCTGTCCGGGGAACGGCTCCGGGTTGGCAGCGACCCAGCGGGCAAGGCGATCAGCGAGCCCTGCGGCCATGGCGCCACCCGGGGGCAGGGTGCGGCGAAGGGTGAAGACGAGGACGAACCCGCGCTCACCTGCGAAGTCGGCGACGTTCTCGGTCAGCACGGCACACGATCGAACTCGCGCGAACTGCGCGATCGCCGCGTCGTCGGTGTGGGCGAGTCCGAGTTCGCTGACGTGGTAGGTCTGTAGTCCGTGCTCCTCGCGGGCGAGGGCCGCAGCCTTGGCCGGGAGCATCTCGTCGATCAGGACCGTGATCACGCGAGCAGCGCGTCTCGGGCCGCCACGAGGTCCTGGGATCGGGCGATCGCTGCCTCGTGGCGGGCGATGAGATCGGTGACCTCGTCGGTGTGGGCAGCGGCGAACTCGATCGCGAGCTCGATGAGCGAGGGTGCCAGACCGCTTTCGGCGTGCACCTGCTCGACTCGGGCGCGCAGCGGCCCCGAGACCTCCTGTACGCGGGCCACCACCTCCCAGACATCCGGCCCGCCCGCGATGGCTGCTCGACGGCTGCCCGTGGGGCCCCGGTAGACGATCCCCGGGTACTCCGCCGCACGGGTGGCTTCCAGGATGAGCTGTTCGAGCGCTGAGGTGACGGAGGCACCGCTGCGCGCGGCGTACTCGGCCAATGCGTTGCGGGCGCTGTCGCTGAGACGGAATGACGTGCTCGTGCCCATGACGATCTCCCACCGGTGGCGTCGTGCACTGCAGCGCAGTGCGACGTAGCGCATCGTAGTGCATGCGCGTGGTGGCAGACCACCCGTCCCGCTGAGAGTGCCCGCCGCCAGTAGGCTGCACGTCGTGAGCGACCCCCGTGAGCAGACCTCCATCACGTACGCCGGGGCAGGCGTCGACGTCGAGGCCGGTGACAAGGCCGTCGAGCTGATGAAGGCCAGCGTGCGGCGGGCCACCCGGCCCGAGGTGCTCGGAGGCCTCGGGGGCTTCGCGGGAATGTTCGACGCCAGCGCGATCGCCCGGATGACACGCCCCGTGCTCGCCACGAGCACCGACGGCGTCGGCACCAAGGTCGCCATCGCGCAGGCCCTCGACCGGCACGACACCATCGGGTTCGACCTCGTCGGGATGGTCGTCGACGACATCGTCGTGTGCGGCGCCGAGCCGCTGTTCATGACCGACTACATCGCGTGCGGCAAGGTCGTGCCCGAGCGCATCGCGGCCATCGTGTCCGGCATCGCCCGCGCGTGTGAGCAGGCCGGCGTCGCCCTGGTCGGTGGTGAGACCGCCGAGCACCCCGGGCTGCTCGGAGTCGACGAGTACGACGTGGCCGGTGCCGCCACCGGTGTCGTCGAGTACGCCGACGTCCTCGGCCCGCAACGGGTCGGCCCCGGCGACGTCGTCCTCGGCCTGGCCAGCAGCGGCCTGCACTCCAACGGCTACTCCCTCGTGCGTCGGGTCATCGCCCACGCCGGCTGGGCCCTCGACCGGCACGTTGACGAGTTCGGGCGCACCCTGGGCGAAGAGCTCCTCGAGCCGACCCGCGTCTACTCCGCCGACCTGCTCGCCCTCATCCGGGCCGACGGCGTCGACGTGCACGCCCTCTCGCACGTCACCGGCGGCGGGCTCGCGGCCAACCTCGCGCGGGTCCTGCCCGACCACCTGCACGCCCGGGTCGACCGCGCCACCTGGACCCCGCCGGCGGTCTTCTCCACCGTCGGCCGACTCGGCTCGGTGCCGCAGGCCGACCTCGAGCGCACCCTGAACCAAGGGGTCGGCTTCGTGGCCATGGTCCCGGCCAGCTCGGTCGATGCCGCCACAGCGCTTCTCGAGGCACGCGGCATCCGGACCTGGGCGATGGGCGAGGTCCACGAGGCCGCCACCGCCCCGATCGAGGACGGCGTCGAGGTCGTCAGCGGCGCCAAGGGTGTCGACGGGGGCTCGGTCCAGGTCGTCGGCTCCCACCCCAGCTCCGCCTGACCCGCGACTTCTTGCACTGCAGCCACCCCCACCACGACGTCGGGGTGGGTGAGTACCCGGGCTCATGACAACTGAGCCCGAGGCGGCGAGGGTCATGGGGTGCCCACAGCCGACCTGAACCCCGCCGTGCACCGGACGTCCGCTCTCGGGCGTCGGTCGTCCGCCGCTCGTCAGCAGGAACCCCTCACGAGCCGACGCCAGATCTCGGATGCCGGTCGTGCGGGCGTCGTCATGGCGTGGGCTCGCGGGGCCCTCACCGTGGCCACCGGCGCAGTCCTCGTCCTCGTCGTGGCTCGGGTGGTGGTCGGCCGGTCGATCTTCGGTGCCCTGAACCTCAGCGGCCTGCCGGGGTCGTTCGCCACTGAGTTCGCCGGTTTCACGGCTGCCGTGCTGCCCGGCCTGCTCGTCGCCTGGTGCCTCGGGTTCGCCGCGGCCGCCACTGCCGTGCGGGCCACGTGGTTGGGGGCGCGCACCGCAGGCCTCCTCGCCGGAGCCCTGGGCGTGCTGGCCGGAGCAACGCTGTTCTTCCTCAGCCGCTGACCCAGGTGCCCCGCGGGCCGTCCAGTCGACGACGGTTCAGTCGACGACGGTTCAGTCGACGATGGTGATCTGCGGCCCGAAGAGGGCCATGGCATCCAGGGCCCGCCGGTGGTTCTCCTCGCTCGACCCCGCGCACCCGGCGGCCGCGATGCGAACCGTGGCCCCGGCATCCGCCGCCGGCAGCGCCGTCGAGAGCACGCAGCAGTCGGTCGACACCCCCGTCAGGGTCAGCCGGGCACCGTCGCCGACGAGGTCGCGCAGCACCGGCCACTTGCCGAACGTGCCCGCCGTGACGACGTGCTCGGCAACGCCGGCCAGTTCCGGCACGACGGCGTACAGCGGGTCGCCGTCAGGCACGAGCGCGAACGGCCACTCCTCGTAGTACGGACCCCACGACCCTCCGAGGCCGGGATCGGCCACGAAGCGCGTGATGATGGTGCGCGACGGGGTGGATGCCGCGGCCAGCGTCGCGATGTGACCGACCGCCCCGGCCCACATCGACGACCCCCACGGTGAGTTCTGCGGGTCGGCGAAGATGACCTGGGGGTCGACGATGACGAGCCAGTCGCCGCCCAAGGTCTGCGGGTGGTCAGGGCGGGCCAGCGCGTCAGCCATCGACGAGCGCTTCCTGCTGCTGCACCCTTGCCCGGCGGGCCACGTAGGTCACGGCGAACGACAGGACCAGGGCGAGCAACACCCCGAGGTTGGCGTACGGCCAGGCGCCGTCCCAGTAGGGGGCGCCTTCGCCTTCGGTGATGTATGTTCCGAGGCCCAGCGGCTCCAGGAGGTAGCCCTGCCAGTTGTTCCACGCGGCATCCTGGGCGAAGTTGTTGACGACCAGGCCCCAGCCGATCACCGACGCGACCCCCATCGTCGCGATCGAGACCCAGTCCCACGAGCCGTAGCGGCCGCGTACGTCGAACAGGGCGTCGTCGTCGTAGTCGCGCTTGCGCAGGGCGATGTCGGCGATCATGATCCCCGCCCACGACGCGAGCGGCACGCCGAGGGTGATGAGGAAGCTCTGGAACGGCCCGAGGAAGTCCTGCGCCACGAAGACGACGAAGAACGTGCCGAGGGTGAGGATGATGCCGTCGACCAGGGCCGCGGCCGGCCGCGGGACGCGCACCCCGAGCGAGAGCAGCGTCAGCCCGGACGAGTAGATGCCGAGGACGGCACCGGAGATCAGCGACATGATCACCGCGACGAGGAACGGCACGAGGAACCACGTCGGCAGGATGGTCGCGAGGGTGCCGATCGGGTCGCTCGGGATGCCGGCCAGCACCTCCTCGTTGGATGCCGAGAGCATGAGCCCGAAGGTCACGAGCAGGACGGGAGCCAAGGCACCGCCGAGGGTGTTCCAGAAGACGATGGCGCCACCGGAGGCTGACCGGTGCTGGTAGCGCGACCAGTCCGCGGAGATGTTGATCCAGCCCAGGCCGAAGCCCTCATGAGCATGACGAACGCCCCGATCACCGACTGGGTCGGGCCGGAGGGCAGCGCGGCGACGGCTGACCAGTCGATCTCGCGGGCGGCGATGATGACGAAGAGGATCGTCACGGCGCCGGTGAGCCAGGTGAGCACCGACTGCATCCGCATGATGATGTGGTAGCCGGCTACCGACGCGAGCACGATGATGGCCGCGACGACGACGGCTGCCACGACCTTCGTCCCCGTGCCGCCGCCCCAACCGAGCTGCTCGAACACGGTCGCGGTGGCGAGCACGGCCATGATCGCCAGGAAGGTCTCCCAGCCGATCGACACCAGCCACGAGATGACGCCCGGCACCTTCTGCCCGGTCACCCCGAAGGCGGCGCGAGACAGGATCATCGTCGGGGCCGAACCGCGCTTGCCGGCGATCGCGACGATGCCGCACAGCACGAACGAGGTGACGATGCCGAGCACCGTGACCAGGGTGGCCTGCCAGAACGAGATGCCGAACCCGAGCACGAACGCCGCGTAGGAGATGCCGAAGACCGACACGTTGGCCGCGAACCACGGCCAGAACAGGTCTTTGGGCTGGGCGGTTCGCTCGGACTCGTCGATGATCTCGATGCCCGTGGTCTCGATCCCCAGCCGCTGCGTGGCGGCGACGGTGGTGTCAGTCATGGGGCGAGCATAGGCCCGCGGGCACGCCGATCAGCGACCCCGACACCCGGCTGAGGTAGGGGTCAACGACGGCCCGCACGCAGGGTGCGGGCCGCACGAGGTGGCGCGGTCAGGGTGGCGTCAACGCCGGCCCGGAGACCACGACCCGTAGTCGTCGTCGTCTTCCTCGCGGTCGTCGGTCGAGGTGCGACCGCCGCCCGTCTGGGAAACACCGTGAAGTTCGCGCTCAAGCGCGGAGAGGTCAGTGTCGGGGCTGAAGTACTTCAGCTCGCGAGCGACCTTCGTCTGCTTGGCTTTGGCTCGGCCGCGCCCCATGGCGTGACCCCCTCGTGCGTATGCCGGGGCGGCACCACAAATGGGACGGCCCCGACGTTCAGGGTCATCCCATGTCGCGGAGCGGTCCCGGGAATGGTGTGTATGTCGTGGCGCCAACGGTACATGAGTGGAGCAGGTCCGGCGACGTCGTCCCGAACAACGGCCTCAGGTGTCGCGATGTTCCCCCGCCGGCAGCCAGGGGCGCGGGCCCCCGGCGGCGATCCGGCGCTCGGCGAGGCGGTCGGCGGCGACCGCGGGGGTGACGTCCTCGGCATCCGCGCTGCGCAGCACCTCGAGGGTGTGGTCGAAGATCGTGTCCGTGCGCCGGCGGGCCCGCTCCATGTCGAAGCCGTGCAGCTCGTCGCTGACCTGGATCACGCCACCCGCATTGACGAGGAAGTCGGGGGCGTAGGTGATGCCGCGCTCCCGCAGCCGCTCCGCCGTGCCCCCGTGCCCCTCGCTGACCAGCTGGTTGTTGGCACCTCCGCAGACGACCCGTGCGCGCAGCAGGTCGACGGTCACCTCGTCGAGCGCGCCGCCGAGGGCGTTGGGGCTGAAGACGTCGAGCTCCTCGCGCAGCAGCTCGTCGACGTCGGCCACGGCGCGAACGCTCGGGTGCCGCGCGACGAGGTCGCGGACGGCATCCGCACTGACGTCGGTGACGACGACCTGTGCACCGTCCTCGAGCAGCTGCTCGGTGAGGCGCCGCCCGACCTTGCCGACCCCGGCGATGCCGACCCGGCGCCCGGCGAGCGTCGGCTCACCCCAGACGTGCTGGGCAGCCGCCCGCATCCCCTGGAACACCCCGTACGCCGTGAGCACGGAGGAGTCACCGGCGCCGCCACGCTCAGGGGAACGACCGGTGGCCCACCGGGTCGACTCACCGACGACGTCCATGTCGGCCACGTACGTGCCCACGTCACAGGCCGTGACGTAGCGACCGCCGAGGGACTCCACGAACCGCCCGTAGGCGCGCAGCAGCTCGGGGGTCTTGTCGCGGTTCGGATCACCGAGGATGACGCCCTTGCCACCGCCGTGGTCGAGCCCGGCGACGGCGTTCTTGCTCGTCATCGCGCGCGACAGGCGCAGCACGTCGGCGAGGGCCTGGTCCATCGAGGCGTAGGGGTGGAAGCGGGTGCCGCCGAGCCCCGGCCCCAGGGCGGTGTCGTGCAGGGCGATGATCGCTCGCAGGCCGGTGTCGGGGTCGGTGCAGAACACGACCTGCTCGTGCCCGGCGAGGGTGATGAGTTCGGTGGCCATGGGCGCTCCTCGTGCTCGGGTCGGTGCGTCACCCACGCTATCGCTGGTGAACCTTTCGGTGGGGTCGGGGGGCTGGTGCAGGATGGCCCCATGAGCGAGCCACGCGGTCTGCGGGTCGGGTACAAGGCGTCAGCGGAGCAGTTCGCCCCGCGCGAGCTGGCGGGGTATGCCGTGCGCGCCGAGGAGCTCGGCCTGGACTCGGTGACGATCTCCGACCACTTCCAGCCATGGCGTCTCGAGGGCGGCCACGCGCCGAACTCGCTGGCGTGGATGCCGTGGGTCCTCGCCCGCACCGAGCGCGTCCTCGTGGGGACCTCGGTTCTCACCCCGACCTTCCGCTACAACCCGGCGGTGCTGGCACAGACCTTCGCGACGATGGCGTGCCTGGCCCCGGGGCGGGTCATGGTCGGTGTCGGCACGGGGGAGGCCCTCAACGAGGTGGCGGTCGGGTCGGTCGCCGACGGTCAGTGGCCCGAGTTCAAGGAGCGCTTCGGCCGCCTGCGCGAGTCGGTGCGGCTCATGCGTGAGCTCTGGACGAAGGACAGCGTCACGTTCGAGGGCGACTACTACCGAACCGTGGATGCCGCGATCTACGACCGCCCGGACGCTCCGGTCCCGGTGTACGTCGCCGCCGGGGGGCCGATGGTCGCCCGGTACGCGGGGCGGGTCGCGCATGGGTTCATCTGCACCTCGGGCAAGGGGCGCGAGCTCTACGCCGACCAGCTCGTGCCGGCCGTCGACGAGGGGCTGGGCAAGGCCGGGCGCGACCTCGATGACATCGACCGGATGATCGAGATCAAGGTCAGCTGGGACCCCGACCCCGAGCGGGCCCTCGCGAACACGCGGTTCTGGGCGCCGCTGTCACTCAGCGCTGAGCAGAAGCACTCGATCCACAGCCCCGCCGAGATGGAGCGGGCCGCCGACGAGCTGCCCATCGAGCAGGTCGCCAAGCGCTGGGTCGTCGCCTCCCGCCCGGAGGACGTCGTCGAGGCGCTGCGGATGTACACCGACCTCGGCTTCAACCACCTCGTCGTCCACGGGCCCGGGCACGACCAGGAGCGGTTCCTCTCCACCTTCGCCGAGCAGGTGCTGCCCGGGGTGCGCGAACTGGTGCCGGCAGCCCGGTGAGCGACGACATCGCGGTGAGTGGGCACGTCCCCGCACGGGTGCCGGCTGCACCGGCTGTGCTGCGGCTGCGCGGCCGCACCTTCGACGCGGGTCACCCGGCCGTGATGGCCATCGTCAACCGCACTCCCGACTCCTTCTGGTCGGGCAGCCGGCACGCCGATCTCGACTCGGCGCTGGACGCCCTCGACGAGGCCGTGGCCCGGGGAGCCGACATCGTCGACGTCGGTGGGGTCCGGGCCGGGCAGGAAGGGCCGGTGGTGACCGCCCGCGAGGAGGTCGAGCGGGTGGTGCCGTTCCTCGCGAAGGCGCGCGACCGGCATCCGGACCTCGTCCTCAGCCTCGACACCTGGCGCGCCGAGGTCGCGCGGGAGGCGGCGCAGGAGGCCGGCATCGACCTCGTCAACGACACCTGGGCGGGCCACGACCGCGACCTCGTGCACGTCGCGGCCCAGATCGGTGCCGGCTACGTCGTGTCGCACACCGGGGGGCTGCCGCCGCGCACCGATCCGGTCGGCGTCACCTACCCTCCAGAGCCGCTCGGTGTGGTCGCCGATGCCCTGCGGACGCTGCGTGAGGGCGCCGCGCGGGCGGTGGATGCCGGGGTGCCCGCCGAGCGCGTGCTCGTCGACCCCACGCTCGACTTCGGCAAGACGACCGCGCACTCGCTGACGCTGCTGCGGCACACCGAGGCCGTCGTGGCGCTGGGCTTCCCTGTGCTGCAGGCGCTCTCGCGCAAGGACTTCGTCGGCGAGACCCTCGACCTCGCCGCCGACGACCGCCTCGAGGGCACCCTCGCCGCGACCGCGGTGGCTGCCTGGCTTGGCGCGACGGTGTTCCGGGCCCACGACGTGCGGGCCACCCGGCGGGTCGTCGACATGGTGGCGTCGATCCGGGGCGATCGACCTGCCGCCGTCAACGTGCGCGGCGTGCCCGCGTGACGGGGCCGCTGGACGGCATCCGGGTCGTCGAGCTCGGAGGCATCGGCCCGACCCCGTTCGCGGGTCTCATGCTGGCCGAACTGGGCGCCGACGTCGTGCGGGTCGACCGCCCGGGTGAGCGCAACCCTCTCGCGCTGGCCGCAGGGCTGCGGCGGTCGCGGCCGAGCATCGCGGTGGACCTCAAGTCCTCGGCCGGCAGCGACGTCGTCAAGCGGCTCGTCGACGGGGCCGACGTGCTCGTCGAGGGGTTCCGGCCCGGGGTGGCGGAGCGGCTGGGGCTCGGGCCGGAGGAGTGCCTGGCCCGCAACCCGCGGCTGGTCCACGCGCGGATGACCGGCTGGGGGCAGACCGGGCCGTGGGCGCAGCGGGCCGGGCACGACATCACGTATGCCGCGGTGTCGGGGACACTGCACGCGCTCGGCCCGGCGGCTCGCCCGGTCACCCCCGTGCCCGTCATCGGTGACTTCGCCGGCGGGTCGATGTACCTCGTCGTCGGGGTGCTCGCCGCCCTGATCGCCCGCGGCACGACGGGTCGCGGCCAGGTCGTCGACGCCGCCATGGTCGATGGCGCTGCGCACCTGTTGACCATGGTCCACGGACTCCTCGGGGCAGGTGCCTGGCGCGACCAGCGCGAGGCCAACCTCCTCGACGGTGGGGCTCCCTTCTACGCCGTGTACGAGTGCGCGGACGGGAAGTTCGTCGCGGTCGGCGCGCTCGAGCCCGAGTTCTGGGCCGAGCTCGTGACGGGGCTCGGCGTCGACCTGCCGGGTGAGCAGTACGACCCGGACACCTGGGAGGCCCAGCGGGCAGCCTTCGCCGCGGCCTTCCGCACGCGCTCGCGCGACGAGTGGGCGGAGCACTTCGAGGGCACCGACGCCTGCGTCGCTCCGGTGCTGTCCCTGCGCGAGGCCCCGACGCACCCGCACGCCGTCGGTCGTGGCTCCTTCGTCGCCGACGTGAACGGCCACCCCGTGCCGCGACCCGGCCCGCGGCTCTCGGCCACCCCGCTGCGAGACCCGGGCCCAGAACCCGTGCCGGGTGCGGACACCCGCTCCTACCTTCTCGCCCACGGCTTCGCTGCCGACGAGGTGGAGGCGCTCATCACGTCCGGGGCCGTGGTGCAGGCCTGACCCCGTGGGGTTGGATGGCGGGATGAGCCCTTCGCAGAGCGTCAGCACCGTCCTCGTCGAGACCACCGGCGCCATCGGCCGGATCACCCTCAACGCTCCCGAGCGCCTCAACGCCGTCGACCCACAGATGTGCGCGGCGGTATCGGATGCCGTGCGCGCCTTCGACGCCGACCCTGCGGTGCGCGTCATCGCCCTCACCGGCGCCGGGCGTGGCTTCTGTTCGGGTGCTCCGCTGTCGGCCGACGGGGCGAACATGGGGGTGTTGGATGCCGGCGCCGAGCTCGTGCGCACTCTCCTCGCCTCGCGCACGCCGGTCGTCGCCCTCGTCAACGGGGTGGCCGCGGGCATCGGGGTGCCGATGGCGCTCGCGTGCGACTACGTCGTGGCGAGCGACGCGGCATCCTTCGTCCTGGCCTTCACCCGGATCGGGCTCATGCCCGACGGTGGGGCAACGGCGCTCGTCGCGGCGTCGATCGGGCGGGCGCGGGCCATGCGGCTGGCCATGACGGGCGAGAAGCTGCCCGCGGTGGCGGCCGCCGAGTGGGGTCTGGTCGCGGAATGCGTTCCCGCCGAGTCGTTCTCGGCGCGTTGTGACGAGCTGCTGGCGGCCTTCTCGGTGGGGGCGACCACCGCGTTGGCGGAGGTGAAGATGGCGGTCAACGCGGCATCCGTCGACGTCGAAGGCGCCCTGGCGCGCGAGGAGGTCGGGCAGACCGCGCTCAGCCACACCGCCGACTACCGCGAGGGGGTCGCCGCCTTCCTCGCCAAGCGCCCCGCGGAGTTCACCGGCGCCTGATCGGTGTTTGCGCAGGTCAGACGGCCTGTCGGTGGTCGTCCGTAGTGTCAGTGCATGGACATCGACCGGTTCCCGAGCGTCACTCAGGTGCGGCAGTCGCCGCCGGGTGAGCTTGCGGTCTGGCTGTCCACGATGAGTGCGGATGCCGTGTCCGGGCTGGGCGTTGACGCCGCCGAGGCGGTGGTCATGGCCACCCAGCGGGTATCGTCCTGGGCGGCCGCAATGCAGGCGGTGGCTGTCGACCGGTTCGCTGAACACGTGCTCGACGCGCAGGAGCACCACGCGGCCGACCTGATGAGCGCGCGCGATGCCCAGCGTGCGGAGGTCGAGGCCGCCGGTGGGGTGTGGCGCGGGGATCGCGGCGCGATCGCGCTGCCGGAGCCCGAGCAGGTCGCGGCGTCGATGTTGGCTCCTGAGCTGCGGATCAGCCCACGCACGATGCGCACGCGGTTGAACCGGGCGCGCTGGTTGACGGAGCTGCCCACGACGCTGGGGCTGGCGTTGGCGGGCGACCTGGAGCCGTGGCGGGTGGATGCCGTGGTGGCGGCTGCCGCTGATGTCGACGCCAAGCACCTGGTGGAGTTCGAGGCGCGGTTGTTCGCCGGCGACGTGGCGGCCTTGCCGAAGCCGCGTCTGGTCGAGCGGGCGCGGTCTGCGGCGGCGCGGGCTGACGCCGAGTCGGTTGCCCGCGGTCAAGCCCGGGCGCCGAGGCGTCGGTCCGTGCGGGTGGGTGCGTCGCAGGTGCCGGGGGTGATGCGGTGGACGGCGGACCTGCCTGACGAGGTGTCTCGGCGCATGTTCGCGGCGATCGACGCGCTCGCCCAGGAGTATCTGGCTGCCGATCGTGTGGGTGCGACATCGATGAAGGCTGCTGCGCGAGGGGTCAGACGAACGGTGGAGCAGGCGCGGGTTGATGCGTTGGCTGATCTGGTGCTGGGCAACGCCACCGTGCAGACGATCGTCGAGCTCGTGGTCCCGGTCGCGAGCGCCGTGCCGCCGTCATTCGTCGACCGGGTCGCAGAGCGTGCTGCTGCTGAGGCTGCGATGCGTCCGCAGTGCGGTGACGAGCATCCACTGGCTGGCGAGGGGCGTCCGCAGGGTGGTGACGGGCGTGTTCAGGGTGCTGACGCGGTCGTGATCGACCTGGTGTTGGGCTCGGTCACGCGCCACACCCTCGACGCGGGGGCGCTGGAGCGCGCCCACGGCCGATCCGTGGGGGCCTGGCTCGAGACGGAGGCCAACCCCTTCCTGTCGCACCGCCCGCCACCACCGTCACCGGCGGATCCCGATCCGCCGCCGCGGGTCACCGACCTGACCGGTGCGCCCGTGTGGTTCGTCCCGGGGCTGGTCCAGACGCCGGGAGTGGGTGCACTGCTGCCCGACCAGGTGGCCGCCTTGCTCAACGATCCCGACACGGGGGTGCGGATCATCGACGGCACCCCGGGGTCGGCGGATGGGGGGCTCCCGCAGCGGCGCACCTATCGTCCGCATGCCGCGCTCGCGGCGAAGGTGCGAGCGCGCGACGGGCACTGCCGCTTCCCGGGGTGCTCGGTCCAGGCCCGGCGGTGCCACCTCGACCACGTCGTGGCCTTTCCGGCAGGGCAGACCGAGGAGGCGAATCTGCAGGCGCTCTGCCCCGCGCACCACGGCTTCAAGCACCACGCCGGCTGGGGCGTGACGATGACTCCAGACGGGGTCTGCACGTGGACCACCCCCTCAGGGCGCACCCACATCACCCGCCCGCCCGACCTGTGCGACACCGCCGCGTGACCTTGCGCTCACCAATCCGTCGGGCACCAAAGCCCGACGCCCGTCTGGCCTGTGTCACGGTGAAGGTCCCACATTAAGGAGTCGCCGTGCCCGCCCGTTCTGCCGCCGTCCGATGAGCGAGCGCCTCAAGGACCAGCTCGAGGAGCGCGCCGCCGAAGACCTTGGCGACGGCCCAGCACGCGACATCATCGAGGCTGTCGAGGAGATGGTGGCCCACCCCGAGTACCCCTGCCTCGGCGCTCGGTCGGTGTTCCGGCGCGATGCTGCGACCCTCGTCGTCCTCGACGACCTCTCCGACACCAGCGGCGGAGGCAGCCTCGACCTCGTGGCTGCGGCCCTCGCCCGCTACGTCGACGAGGTCGACGTCGAGGGAGACCTCGTGTCGTTCGTCGCCTGCTTCCGTGAACCCGTTCCGAAGGACGAGCGCGAGTTCGAGGACCTGCTCTGGGGTGCGCTTCAACACCTGCACGACCAGGACGACGAGCCGTGGGCTGACGGTGTCGCCGCCGACCCCGACAGCCCGCACTTCGCGTTCAGCCTGTCCGGCACGGCGTTCTTCGTGGTCGGGCTGCATCCCAACAGCTCACGCGTCGCGCGTCGCACCCCCTTGCCGACCCTGGTGTTCAACCTCCACGAGCAGTTCGAGCGGCTGAGAGCCGACGGTCGATTCGACCGGATGCGCGACACCATTCGACGCCGCGACACCAACCTCCAGGGGTCCCTCAACCCCATGGTGCGCGACCACGGCGAGGAGTCCGAGGCTCGCCAGTACGCAGGGCGCGCCGTTCCTGACCGGTGGTCGGCGCCCTTCAGCGCAACGGATGCAGCCAAGGCAGACGACGCAGCGGGCCCAACCGATGCGGCCGACGCAACCGAGACGGCCGTCGCAACTGGGGGAGCCTGTGCAGTGGAGGAGCAGCTGTGAACCCGGCACGAACCCGCTTCCCTCGCCATGCGACCCCACCGTCCTACGCCGGAACCGACTCCGACCCTGCGCCGGGCTGGTCACGGATCGCCCCGCAGACCGGCGTCGCCGTCGAGCTCGAGCCGGGCGATCGGCTCACCGTGCTCGACCCCCTGGGTGAGCAGGTCAGCGACCTCTACCTCGTGGCAGCCGGTGACCCTGCCGAGGTGTTCTCAGCCGGCCGCACGACCGACTTCGGGAACTCGATCTACGTCTCGACCGGGTCGCAGCTGTGGTCCAACCGCAGCCGGGTCATGGCCGACGTCGTCGACGACACCGTGGGCGTGCACGACCTGACCCTCACCCCGTGCAGCCAGGCCACGTTCGACCTGCTCTACCCGGAATTCGGGGGTGCCCCCCACCCGTCGTGCTTCGCCAACCTGTGCGGGGCACTGGCCCCCTTCGGCGTCGACCCGGACTCGATCGGGTCGACCCTCAACGTCTTCATGGACGTGTGGACCGACGCCCGCGGTGAGCTGCACATCGACCCTCCGCCCACCCGTCCGGGCGATCGCTTCACCATCGAGGCGCGGATGCCGGTGGTCGTCGGGGTGACCGCGTGTTCGGCCGAGAAGTCGAACAACGGGACGTGCACGCCCATCGACTGGCTGGTCGAACGCGCCGAGCACTGACTCCGCCCGGTGTCGGTGGTGCGAGGCAGGATGGCCGGATGGACGAGTCGCGCCCCGAAGTCATGCTCGCTGACGTCGTGGAGGCCTCCCGGGCGGTGGCCGCCACGCGCTCGCGCACGGCCAAGACGCAGGCACTGGCAGACCTGCTGACCCGGTGCGCCCCGGAAGAGGTGGGGACGGTGGTGTCGCACCTGTCCGGCGTGCTGCCCCAGCGCCGCCTCGGCGTGGGGTTCCGTTCCCTGCGTGACCTCCCCGAGCCGGCGCAGACCCCGACGCTCACGGTGCTCGAGGTCGATGCCGCGTTCGAGCGCCTGGCGAGCGCCTACGGAACCGGCTCCACGGCATCCCGCCGCAGTGAACTGAGCACCCTGATGAGCCGCGCCACCAGCGTCGAACAACAGTTCCTGCGCGACCTCATGACCGGAAACCTGCGCCAGGGCGCGCTCGACGGCGTGGTGCTCGCCGCCATCTCGGCGGCCTACGCCGTCCCGGCCGCCACGGTCCGCCGCGCTGCCATGCTCGCCGGCACCGCCGCCGAGGTCGCGACCCTCGCCATGACGGGAGGGTCGCGCGCTCTCGAGGACGTCTCGCTCGTCGTGGGGCGTCCGGTGCGACCGATGCTCGCGGCATCCGCCAAGACCACCGGCGAAGCGGCCGAGAGCATCGGCGAGAGCGAACTGATCGTCGACGGCAAGCTCGATGGCATCCGCGTCCAGGTGCACCGCCGTGGCGGCGAGGTGAGCGTCTACACGCGCAGCCTCGACGAGATCACCGACCGCGTGCCCGAGGTCGTCGAGGCCGTCGCGGCCCTGCCGGGTGGCGACCTCGTCGTCGACGGCGAGGCCATCGTGCTGCGGGCCGACGGCAGGCCGGAGCCCTTTCAGGTCACCGGTGCGCGCACGGCGAGCTCCGCCGACCTCACCGGTCTCCAGGCCCGGATGCCGCTCACGACGTTCCTCTTCGACGTCCTCCACGTGGGTGGTCGCGACCTGCTCGACGACAGCGCCCGGGTGCGTCACGAGGTGCTGCTCGACCTCGCGCCGCACCTGCTGGTCCCACGGCTGCTGACGGACGACCCGGACGGCGCGGAGCAGTTCTTCGCCGACCTCGTCGCCGCCGGGCACGAAGGTGTCGTCATCAAGGACGCCGACAGCCCGTATGCCGCCGGGCGGCGAGGCAGCGGGTGGGTCAAGGTCAAGCCGGTGCACACGCTGGACCTCGTGGTGCTCGCGGTCGAGTGGGGATCAGGGCGGCGGGTGGGCAGTCTGTCGAACATCCACCTCGGGGCGCGCGACCCGGCGACCGGCGAGTTCACGATGGTGGGCAAGACGTTCAAGGGCATGACCGACGAGGTGCTGGCGTGGCAGACCAAGCGCTTCGCCGAGCTCGCCGTCGACGGCACCGACGGGTGGGTGGTTCCGGTGAGGCCGGTGCAGGTCGTCGAGATCGCCGTCGACGGGGTGCAACGCTCCAGTCGCTACCCGGGGGGCGTGGCGCTGCGGTTCGCCCGGGTGCTGCGCTATCGCGACGACAAGACCGCCGCCGACGCCGACACGATCGACACCGTTCGCGGCTTGCTGTGACGTGTGCCCGGCGATGGGTCGGTAGCGCCGCGGATGGGTGAGCTCACCCGGGCAGGGTGACCCACGTCCCGGCGCGCATCACCTGCACGACGTCCAGATCGGGTGAGAGCACGACGAGGTCGGCCGGGGCGCCGGGGGAGAGCCCCGGCGCCGGGAGGCCGAGGGCGCGCAACGGGTTGACGGTGACCTGACGGATGGTGGTCCGCAGGGACTCGGCGCGGTCCGCGCCCCCGTGGTTCACCGTCTGCGCCACGAGGCGCTGCATCGTCGCGGTGCTGCCGGCGATCGTGTCCGTGCCAGCCACGCGAGCGATCTGGTCGACGACGTCGACGGCCAGCGACCCCAGCCGGTAGGAGCCGTCCTGCATGCCGGCGGCGGCCATGGCGTCGGTCACCAGGGCCACCCGGTCAGGGCCGACGTCCGTGGTGACCAGCCGGTGCAGCGCCGGGTGCAGGTGCACCCCATCCGTGACGAGTTCAACCGTGACCCTGGGGTCCTCGAGGGCCGCGACGACCGGGCCGGGTTCGCGGTGGTGCACCGGGCGCATCGCGTTGAACAGGTGGGTGGCGACCGTGGCCCCGGCATCGATCGCGGCCCTGGCCTGCTCGTACGTCGCCTCGGTGTGCCCGATGGCGGCCACTGCCCCGCCGTCGACGATGCGGCGGATCGCCTCGGTCGCGCCGGGCAGCTCGGGCGCCAGGGTCACCATCCGGATCGTGCCGCGCCCGGCCTCGAGCAGCGCCGACACCTCGGCCGGGTCGGGGTCGCGCAGGGCGCTCGGTTCGTGGGCGCCGCAACGGTGCGGTGACAACCACGGGCCCTCGAGGTGGATGCCGAGCAGCTCACCCGACTCGACGTGGTCCGCGAGCGCCCTGACCTGCGCGACGAGCACGTCGTGGTGGTCGGAGACGAGGGAGGCGATCGTCGACGTGGTCCCGAAGCGGCGGTGCAACGTCACGGATGCCGCGACCGCCGTGTCGGTCGCCTCGAAGTAGGCCCCACCGCCACCACCGTGCACGTGCATGTCGACGAAGCCGGGTGTCAGCACGACATCACCCAGGTCGACGTCGGCCGGTCGCGGAGGGACGCCGGATCCGACAGCCGAGATGACGCCGTGGTCGACCTCGACCCATCCCGGGGAGTGGGAGTACTCCCCGGTGAGCACGGTGGCAGCGGTGAGGATCATCGATCAGATTCCTTGCCAGGTGGGTTTGCCCGCGAAGGTCTCGCGGTAGTAGCCCGCGAGCTGCAGCCGACCGGCGGCGGCCGGGTCGAGCAGCACGGTCGCGTGCGGGTGGTGCTGCAGGATCGTCGCCGGCCACAGGGCGCTGACCGGGCCCTCGACGAGCTGGTGCACCGCCTCGGCCTTCGACGCGCCGGTCGCCAGCAGGACGACGTGCCGGGCCGCCATGATCGTGCCGAGACCCTGGGTGAGGCAGTGGGTCGGCACCTGGCTGACGTCGCCGTCGAAGAAGCGCGCGTTGTCCAGCCGGGTCTGCTGGGTCAACGTCTTGATGCGCGTCCGTGAGGCGAACGACGATCCCGGCTCGTTGAAGGCGATGTGCCCGACCGAGCCGATGCCCAGGATCTGGAGGTCGACGCCACCGGCATCCGCGATGGCCTGCTCGTAGGCGGCGCACGATGCCGGGATGTCGTCGGCGAGCCCGTCGGGGCCCTGGACGGCATCCGGGGCGAAGTCGACCCGGGTGACGAAGTCGCGGTCGATCACCGTGCGGTAGCGCTCGGGGTGCCCGGCCGGGAGGCCCACGTACTCATCGAGCGTGAACGCCCGGGCCTGCGCGAAGCTCACCTCGCCGCGCTCGTGGCGCGCCGTCAGCTCGTCGTACACGGCGAGCGGTGACGACCCGGTGGCAAGGCCGAGCACGGCATCCGGCTTCCTGGCGAGCAACGCCGTGATGGCGTCCGCGGCGACCGACGCGAGGTCGCGTGCGTCGTCGAGGATCACGACCTCCACGTCAGCCACCGACCTTGGTCTTGGTGGCGGATGCCGTGAGGAGGAGCTCGAGGTCGCGGACCTGGTCGCCGGCCTCGAGGCCACGCAGGGTGACGTCGTGGGCCTTGCGCTCGAGGACGATCACGGGCACGACCGGGTTGCGGCCGGCGGCCTCGACCGCGGCGACGTCGTAGCGCAGGATCGGCTGGCCGAGCTCGACGGTGTCGCCCTGGGCTGCGAGGAGGTCGAAGCCCGCACCGTCGAGCTGCACCGTGTCGATGCCCAGGTGCACGAGGACACCGACGCCCTCGGGCGACTGGATGGCGTAGGCGTGCGGCCACAGCTTGACGATGGTGCCGGCGATCGGCGCCACGGCGTCGACGACCTCGCGGGGCGGGTCGATGGCCAGGCCGGGGCCGACCAGACCCTTGGCGAAGGTGGCGTCGGGAACGTCCGCGAGGTCGACCACGGTGCCGGCGATCGGCGAGAGCACGGCGACGCGGGCCCCGGGGGCCGGGGGAGAGGCGGGTGCTGCCGGTGCTGCCGGTGCTGCCGGTGCAGCTGCGGGGGCTGCGGGGGTGGCGGGTGCAGCGGCGGATGCCGGGGCGGAGTCACCCGCGAGGGCCGCGCGGATCTCCTCCTTGAGGCCGTCTGCCTGGGTGCCGAAGATGGCCTGGACGTTGTTGCCGACCTCGATGACCCCAGCGGCGCCGAGGGCCTTCAGGGCGCCCTGGTCGACGAGGGACTTGTCGCCGACCTCGATGCGCAGGCGGGTGATGCAGGCGTCGACGTTCTTGAGGTTGTCTGCTCCACCGAAGGCGGTGATGAGCTGCTGTGCCCTGTCGGTGGCTGCACCGGTGCCAGCGCCGGCGGCTGCGGACGTGGCGGCCTCGAGGTCTTCGTCGGTTGCGCCCTTCGGGTCGCGGCCGGGGGTCATGAGCTTCCACTTGGTGATCGCGAAGCGGAACACCACGTAGTAGACGGCGAAGAAGACCACGCCCATGACGATGAGCAACGGGATGTTCTTGGCTGCGGGTGCGGTGCCGTAGAGCAGCAGGTCGATCAGGCCGGCGGAGAACGAGAACCCGAGGTGGATGTCGAGCAGGTAGGCGATGGCCAGGGACAGGCCGGTGAGCACGGCGTGCAGGACGTACAGCGGGAACGCGACGAACATGAAGGCGAACTCGAGGGGCTCGGTGATGCCGGTGAGGAAGGCGGTCAGGCCCGCGGCCGACAGGATGCCGATGGCGACCTTCTTCTGGTTCTTGTTCGCGGCGTGGATCATCGCCAGCGCAGCGGCGGGCAGGCCGAACATGAGGATCGGGTAGAAGCCGGAGGTGAGGCGGCCGGCCGTGGGGTCGCCCTGGGCGAAGCGGGTGAGCTCACCGGTGTAGACCTCGGTGCCGACGGTGTAGTCCCCGTAGAGGAACCAGATGTAGGTGTTGACGATGTGGTGCAGGCCGAGGGGGATGAGCATGCGGTTGACGAAGCCGTAGACGAAGGCGCCGAACGCGCCCGCCCCGGCGATGAACTCGGCGAGGCCGGTCAGACCCGCGTTGAAGATCGGGTAGAAGTAGCTGAGGGCGAAGCCCATGAACAGCGAGGAGAACGACACGACGATCGGCACGAAGCGGCGGCCGCCGAAGAAGCCGAGGTAGGGCGGCAGCTGGATCGTGTGGAAGCGGTCGAACAGGTAGGCGGTCACGAGGCCGACGAGGATGCCGGCGAAGACGCTGTAGTTGATCATCGCCTGGTCGCCGCCGGGGGTGGTCTCACCCTCGAGCACCACCGGGGACATCGCCTTGAAGACCTCGGAGATGACGAGGTAGCCGGCGACGGCCGACAGGGCGGTCGAGCCGTCGGCCTTGCGGGCGAAGCCGATGGCCACACCGACGGCGAAGAGCAGGGGGAGGTTGGCGAAGATCGCACCACCCGCGGCGCTCATGGCGTCGAAGAAGGGCCCGAGGACGGGCCAGTCGTACTGGCCGAGCAGGTCCTCCTGGCCCAGGCGCAGCAGGATGCCGGCCGCGGGCAGCAGGGCGATGGGAAGCATGAGGCTCTTGCCGAGCCGCTGGAGCTGGGCGAAGCCGGGGATGCGCAGCCCCTGCTTCTCCGCTGGCTTCTCCAGCGGCGGGTTGGTGTCGACGACCGTGCTCATGGTGCCCTCCGAATGGCGTGGATTGGTGTAGACCAAGTTCAGATTGGCATAGACCAATCGTCGTCGTCAAGGGAGGCTGAGAACTTTCTCGCGACGTCGGCCCGGCCTGCCGTGTCGGTGCGCCGCCATAGGCTGGTCGACATGTTGACCCGCACCCTCGGACCGTTCACCGTCTCCGCCATCGGCCTCGGCGCCATGCCGATGTCGATGGGAGCCACCGACCAGCCAGCCGAGGACCGGGCGGTCGCCACCGTGCACGCCGCCCTCGACGCCGGGGTGACGTTCATCGACACCGCCGACATCTACGCCCCCTCGTGGGACCAGATGGGGCACAACGAGCGCCTGGTCGCGAAGGCCTTGGCGTCCTACGGCGACACGAGCGGCATCATCGTCGGGACCAAGGGCGGGATCACCCGCGGCCCGGGGGAGGCCTGGGGTCGCGACGGCTCGCCGGAGTACATCCGCAGCGCGGTCGAGGCGTCGCTGCGGGCTCTTGACCGCGACGTCATCGACCTCTACCAGTGGCACCGACCCGACCGCTGGCGGCTCTACAGCGAGGTCGTCGAGACGTTCAGGGCCCTCCAGGACGAAGGCAAGGTCCGCGCCGTCGGCATCTCCAACGCCAACGTCGAGGAGATCGAGGTCGCGATGGCGGTCCTCGGCGAGGGTGGTCTGGCCAGTGTCCAGAACGAGTTCTCCCCGCGCTTCCGGTCCAGCCGCGACGAGCTCGAGTTCTGCGGGGAACGCGGCATCGCCTTCCTGCCGTGGAGCCCGCTCGGTGGCACCGGAGCCCACAGCAAGGAGGTGGGTCAGGCCTACCCCGCCTTCCACGAGATCGGCCTCGCGCACGGGGTGAGCCCGCAGCAGGTCGTGCTCGCGTGGGAGCTGTCGCTCGGCGAGCACGTCATTCCGATCCCGGGCGCGAGCCGACCCGAGTCGATCACCGACTCGGCGCAGGCGGCGCACCTCGAGCTCACCGACGCCGAGCTCGAGGCCATCGAGGCGCAGTTCTGCTGAGCCGCCTCAGGCCGGCCCCCGGCATGGCGTAGATTGGTGTAGACCACCCTCGCAGGGGTGTCGGCCACTCGGCGTCAAGAGGTGCGATGAAGGTCCCGAAGTACTACCGCGTCAAGCGCGAGATCCTCGCTCTCATCGCCGACCTGCCCACGGGGGCGGCCGTCCCGACCGAGCGCGAGTTCGCCGAGCAGTTCGACACCTCCCGCACCACCGTGCGCCAGGCCATCGCCGAACTCGTCATCGAGGGCCGTCTCGAACGCACCCAGGGGCGCGGAACCTTCGTCTCGCAACCCAAGCTCATGCAGGTGCGCCAGGCGACCTCGTTCAGCCAGGACCTCACCGCCGAGGGCTGGAGCCCGGGCAGTCGCATCCTCGCGGTCACCGTCGAGCAGGCCACCGACGCCATGGTCGGGCCCTTGCGGGTCGAGCCGGGGCAGCCCGTCCAGCGGGTCGAACGGCTGCGCACCCGCGGCGACGAGGTCATCGCCCACGAGGTGGCCCACCTTCCCGGAGTCTTCCCCGGTCTGGCCGAGCACCTGGCCGCCACGGGGTCGCTCTACCGCACCCTCGCGGAGGTGTACGGCCGCGTCGTGGATGCCGTCGAGGACAGTGTCGAGACCACGCTCGCCGACCCGGTGGCCGCCGACCTCCTCGGCGTCGACACCGGTCTGCCGCTCCTGCTCGTGCACCGCACGGCCTGGGACGCGCAGGGCCAACCGGTCGAGTGGACCAGGTCGCTGTTTCGTGGGGACCGCTTCCGGTTCGTGGCCCGCCACCGGCTCGACGACGTGAAGCACCCTGCTGCGGCCGAGTCTCATTGACAGCCGAGGCTCATTGACACTGGCCGTGCGCGGAGCAAGGCTGCCGGTATCGGCCGAATCCACCCTCGAGAGGACCCGTCCATGACCATCGAGATTCCCCGCTTCCTCACCAAGAACCAGGCCGATCTCGTGCGCGAGACCGAGCCGCACCGGATGGAGGCGCTCGATGAGGACACCCTGCTCGATCTGCACACCCGGGTCCGGCGAGCCCGCTCGAAGTACGTGAAGCTCTACCGGCAGACCGGTGCCCAGCGGGTGGGCATGAAGGGGGCCCGTGGCCACGCCCGGCCGGGCAATGCGGCGAACGGCGCCAAGGCCGAGGTGTTCGAACTGGCCCTGGCCCGGGTCAGTGCCCGCCTCGAGGTCGTCGCCCGCGCCGCCGCCGAGGAGCTCAAGAATGAGCGGCTGGCCGCCGCCGCCGCAGTGCGCAGCTCGACAGGCCCGGGCACCACGAAGGGTGCCGGAGGGGCCGACGGTTCGGCCAAGGCCAGCACCCGGCGCCGCGCCACGAAGACCACCGGTGGTCTCAAGCGCGACGCCTCGACGAAGTCCAAGGGCAAGAGCCGTCAGGCGAAGAAGGACGCGCGCTGACCTCAGCGTCGGGGCGTGACGTCGGCGCCCCCGACGGCGCTCATGTCGACGCTGGCACCGGCGGGCACGCGGTGACCCGACACCCGGTCATGTCCGCGACGTCGCGAGGCCTGTGGACCTTCACCGCCGACACCGACCTGCTCCTGCGGCTCAGCGCCAGCGGCTTCGACTGGCTCGCCATCGACGCCCAGCACGGGCCGGTCGACCGCGCCGCACTCCACGCGATCGGCCGGGCCCTGGCGGATGCCGCGACCCCCTTGGTCGTGCGCGTGCCCGCCGTTGATGCGGCGTGGATCGGGGCCGCCCTCGATGCCGGTGCGGCCGCCGTCATCGTGCCGTCGATCACCGGTGTCTCGGATGCCGTCCGCGCGGCTCGCGCGTCCCGCTACCCGCCCGAGGGCGACCGCAGCTGGGGCCCGTTCCCGCCGGTGTGGGGAGGCAGCGCCCCACAGGCCGCCACCGCCAACGCCGACGTGGCCTGTTGGGCGCTGATCGAGACCGCCGGTGCCCTCGCCGACGTCGGCGCGATCGCCGCCACCCCCGGCATCGACGGTTTGTTCGTCGGCCCCCTGGACCTCGCCCTGTCCCTGGGGACGACCGTCGACGGGCTGCTCGACGACCACGACCCCGGGGGTCCGATCGCGGTGATCGTGGCTGCGGCGGCGCGCCACGGCATCCTCGTCGGTGCCTTCGCCGGGTCCCCGGCCGCGGCGGCACGGCTGCGGCCCCACGGCATCCACTGCCTGGCCGTGGCCACCGACCTGGGCGTCGTCACCGAGGGATGCCGCTCGCTGCTCGCCGAGGATGGCGTCACCCCGTAGGGGTGAGGCCAGCGCCGGAGGCCCGACGGTAGACAGGTGGTGGTGGGCCGGGCGCGCGAGGTGCGCGGACGGCATCCGACGAAGGAAGTGGGCGAGCGATGTCGTACGAGAACATGTCGATGACGACGAACCTGTCAGCGAGCGGGCGCGGTGACCAGGCCGGGCCGGTGGCCTTCGCCGGGGTGATCCTCACGACGTGGGGCTGGATCCACCTGCTGCTCGGGCTGCTCGTGCTCGCGGCCGGAGCCGGCCTGTTCTTCGGTGCGACGTGGGCGCGCACGGTCGCGGTCATCGCGGCCTGCGTCAGCATGCTCGGCAACTTCGCGTGGCTGCCGAACTACCCGGTGTGGGGGCTGACCCTCATCGCGCTGGACGTGTTCATCATCTGGGCCGTCATCGTGCACGGGCGGGCCTTCGTCGACGAGTGACCCCCGGCCTGGTGGTCAGCGTCGCCGGGCGACGCGACGCACCACCGCTTCACCGCCGAGCTGGATCGCCTGGACGATGAGGACGAGGATGGCCACGGTGACCAGCATGAGCTCGGTGTTGAAGCGCTGGTAGCCGTACTTGATGGCGAACGAGCCGAGCCCGCCCGCGCCGATGGCCCCGGCCATGGCCGAGTAGTCGACGAACATCACCAGGGTGAGCGTGGTCCCGGCGAGCAGTGCGGGCAGGGCCTCGGGCAGCAGCACCTTGCGCACGATGTCGCCGTGGGTGGCCCCCATGGCTTCGGCCGCCTCGACCTTGCCCTTGTCGACCTCGCGCAGCGCGGTCTCGACCAGCCGCCCGAAGAACGGCGCGGTGCCGAAGGTCAGCGGCACGATCGCCGCGGTGGCCCCGAGCGAGGTTCCGACGATGAAGCGCGTGACCGGGATGAGCACGATGATCAGGATGAGGAACGGCAGCGAGCGGCTGATGTTGACGTAGAGACCGAGCGGGACGTTGATCCACCGCAACGGCCGGATGCCGCCCGGTGACGTCACGTACAACGCGATCCCGATGAGCATCCCCAGCACGAACGTCAGGGCTGCCGCGAAGACCACCATGTAGAGGGTCTCGCCGAGGGCCTGCCAGATCAGGGGGATGTAGCTGGTCCACGACTCGTCAGCGGTCGCCAGGATCGGAAAGGTCTGGGGCGTCATGCGAGGACCTCCACGCGGATGTTGCGGTCAGTGAGGTAGCGCACCACCGCGTCGGTGGCGACGGGCCCGCTGCGACCGGAGCCGGGGTCCAGGGCCACCTGGAAGCGGCCCACGTCGTCACCGGCGATCTGCTCGATCGTCCCGGCGCGGATGGCGACGTCGACGTCGAGGTCGCGGGCCAGCTGGCTCAGTGCCGCTGACCCGTGGGCGACGTCGGCCACCGTGAGCAGCAGGTGGGTCTCGTCGGCGCCGACGGGGGCGACGCGCACGGGCAGCAAGAGGCGCCCCAGGGCCGACCCGGCGTCGAGGCTGAGGTCGGTGAGCCGACCCGCCTCGACGATGCGTCCGTCCTCGAGCAGGGCAGCCGAGCCGCACGCTGAGCGCACCACCTCCATGTCGTGGGTGATGAGCACGATGGTCACGCCGAACGCCTCGTTCACGTCGCGCAGCAGGGCAAGGATCTGCTGCGCCGTACGGGAGTCGAGGGCGCTCGTCGCCTCGTCGCAGAGCAGCACGCGCGGTGACCCGGCGAGCGCCCGGGCGATGCCGACGCGCTGCTTCATGCCGCCGGACAGCCGCGAAGGGTGCTCCTTGGCACGGTCGACCAGGCCGACGATGTCCAGGATCTCCAGGGCCCGCTTCTCACGGCGGGCCTTGTCGATGCCCCGGATCTCGAGGGGAAAGGCGACGTTGTCCAGCACGGTCCGGGAGTCGAGCAGGTGGAAGTGCTGGAAGATCATGCCGATCCGCTGCCGCCGAGCACGGAGCTCACCGGCGGGAAGGCCGGTGAGCTCCGTGTCGTCGAGGAAGACACGACCCGACGTGGGGCGCTCGAGCAGGTTGAGGCAGCGGATGAGGGTGCTCTTGCCGGCGCCGCTGTGGCCGACGATGCCGAACACCTCACCCTCGGGGATCTCCAGCGAGATCCCTTTCAGCGCCTCGACCCGCTGCGGGCCGTCGCCGAACGTCTTGACGAGCTCCTCGGTGCGGAACAAGGTCACTTCCCCCCGGCGACGGGGATGACCGAGCCCGGGTAGGTCGCGCTGATGTACTGCGCGACCTCGGGTCCTTCGAGGATCTCGCTGAGCCGCTGCACCCGGGGGTCGTCAGCGAGCGCATCGGGGACGGTGAGGATGTTCGCGTAGGGGTTGCCGGCGGCCTGCTCGAGCAGCAGCGCGTCCTCGCTGGGGGTGAGCCCGGCCTCGAGGGCGACGTTGCCGTTGATCAGCCCGAGCGCCGCATCCGGCAGTGACCGGGGGATCTGGGCCGGCTCGACCTGACGGAACGTCAGGTTCTTCGGGTTGTCGACGATGTCGTTCTCGTCGATCGTCAGTGCTTCGCTCGACGTGTCGCCGTACGGGTAGGGCAGGGTGATGAGCCCGGCCTCCTGGAGCAGGTACAGACCTCGGGCGACGTTGCTGACGTTGTTCGACAGCAGCACCAGCCCGCCGTCCTGCGGCCCCGGCTGCCGTCGGGTTCGAGGTCGGTGAGGGTCGCGCCGCTGGCTGGTGGCAGAGTCGTGGTGCTCGACGAGGGGGTGGTGTTCTCGGACATGACTGGTTCTCCTGGTGGGTGTCGTGTGGGGGATGGGGAGTGTTCCGGAGTCGGGGTGTGCGGCCGGCTTCTCACGCGGATGCCGTGTGAGCCGTCCGCCTCGGACATCGCGGTGAGCGCGGCGCACGCACTGCGGGCGGGGGGGCGGTGGACGCCCACGGGCTCCACGGCATCCGGCGTGAACAGGGTGCGGGTCGTCATCGCGAGGTGTCCCAGGCCGGGTCCTCGAGCAGGTCGGCGTGCCAACGGCGGGCGACCCCGGGGTGGGAGCGCAGCCACCCGAGGAGGGCCTTGCGACCGTACTCGGCGAAGATCGGGTTGGTGGGGTCCTGCTCGACGCCGCGGGCTCGGGCGGCGAGCACGGCGGGCAGGGCGAGGGGTTCGACGACGGCATCCAGCCGTGGGCCGAGGAAGAACGGCACGGAGTACCGGTCCACCCCGGTGGTCGGCGCGACCACGCGGTGCACGTTCGCGCGCAGGTATCCGCCCGTGGCCACCTCGAGGGCCTCGCCGACGTTGAACACCAAGGTGCCGGGCACGGGGGTTGCCTCGAGCCAGCTGCCGTCATCGGCCCGCACCTGGAGGCCGGACTGTCCGTCCTGGAGCACGAGGGCGAGCCAGCCGTAGTCCTTGTGGCTGCCGACGCCCTGGCCGGTGGCGGCCCTTGTGGCCTCGCCTGCCGGTGGTGCGGGGTAGCGCACGAGCTTCGTGGTCGTCACGGCCTCGTCGTCGAACCACTGGTCGAACCACGTGGGGTCCTCCCCGAGGGACTCGGCGAGCAGTGCCAGCACGCTGCGCGCCACCCGCCCGGCCTCGTCGAGCCAGCGAAGCACGGCGTCGCGCAGCTGGGGCACTTCGCTCGGCCACTGGTTCGGGCCGACGAGGCGCAGGTAGGCGGGGTCGCCGTCACCCAGGTCGAGAGCCGGGCGCTCGGGGCCGATGTCGATCTGCTCGCGCAGGTCGGCGGCGCCGGCGGTGTGCTCGGTGGCCAGTGCGGTGTAGCCGCGAAAGTGTGGCGAGTTGAGGTTGGAGATCTCGCGGCGGATGGTCTCTGGCAGGGCGAAGAAGGTCTGCGCCGCCGCGAGGACATCGGCCTCGACCTCGGCGGGGATGCTGTGCCCGGCGACGTAGAAGAAACCGAGCTCGTGGGCCGCGGTGCGCAGCTGCTCCAGCAGGTCGGCGCGCTCGGGACCGGCGCCGGTGCCGGCGGCGCTGCGGAGGTCGATCGTCGGGAGAGTGAGCTCGCGGTGCGGGGTGAGGGTCATCGTCGTCCTTGCCTTTCGTGAGGTGAGGTGGGCAGCAGTCGGTGGTGCCTTTGCGCAGGGGTGTGCGCTGCGCGGGGGAGTGCCGGGCCTGGGGGGGGTGCCGGGCGCGGCGGTGCGGATACGGGCACGGCGGTGGGCACCCCGTCGGGGTGCACCGGCACGAGCTGACGAGTGGTGCCCGGCCGCGGCTGAACGCTGGTGGCTACGGCCAGGTCGCCCTGCGGTACCCGTGTCGTCGCGGGCGCTTCGAGGGCGTCGCAGTCAGCGGCGACAGGCGCGCGGACAGCACATTCGAGCAGCCTGCAGGGTGTCGCCGGGACGGTGACGAACCCTACTGATCGTTTGGATGTGCATAAGAGCACGTTATATGAATCGCACCCCTTCGCCAAGCTGCCCACATTGTGAGACATAACAAACAGTAATTGGATCCATAACAGACAACTATGCAAACTCCTACCTGTCAGATAGGACATGCGCCGCCGGGCGCCACCGCCCGTTCCGGGCCTCACACAGGAGCTACAGACACCATGAACACACACCGCTTCACCCTCGCCGCCGTCGCCGTCAGCGCCGCGATGGTGATGAGCGCCTGCGGCGGTGGTGGCGCGAGCGACACCGTCGGTGACTCAGCCGCCGCCGAGGCTCCGGCCGGCGCAGAGGGCGGCACGGTGAACCTCTTCGCGTACGCCGTCCCGAAGGTGGGGTACGACAAGCTCATCCCTGCCTTCCAGGCGAGCGAGGCCGGCAAGGGCGTTCAGTTCCAGCAGTCCTATGGCGCCTCGGGCGATCAGTCCCGCAAGGTCGAGGCCGGCGCCGAGGCGGACTTCGTGAACTTCTCCGTCGAGCCCGACATCACCCGACTCGTCGATGCCGGGCTGGTCGACGCGGCGTGGAACGCCAACGAGCACCGCGGCATCCCATTCGGCTCCGTCGTGACCATCGTCGTGCGCGATGGCAACCCCAAGGGGATCAAGGACTGGGACGACCTGCTCGAGAGCGGCGTCGAGGTCGTGACGCCGAACCCGTTCAGCTCCGGCTCGGCCAAGTGGAACCTGCTGGCGCCGTACGCCGCCAAGAGCAACGGGGGTGTCGACCAAGAGGCCGGCCTGAACTACATCAGCTCGCTCGTCGGCGACCACGTGAAGATCCAGCCCAAGTCCGGCCGCGAGGCGACCGAGGCCTTCCTCCAGGGCACCGGAGACGTCCTGCTCAGCTATGAGAACGAGGCCTTGTTCATCGAGCGCAAGGGTGAGCCGGTCGAGCACGTCACCCCGCCGCAGACCTTCAAGATCGAGAACCCGACCGCGGTGCTCAGCAAGGGCGCGGGCGTCAAGGCGGCGACGGCCTTCAACGAGTTCCTCTACACGCCCGAGGCGCAGCGGCTCTGGGCCGAGGCAGGGTTCCGCCCCGTCGACGCGACGGTCGCGCAGGAGTTCGCCGCCGACTTCCCGCAACCCGAGAAGCTGTGGACCATCACGGACCTCGGCGGCTGGAAGCAAGTCGACTCGACCCTGTTCAAGAAGGACGTCGGCGCGATCGCGAAGATCTACGACGCGGCCACCGAGTAGGCACCATGACTGCCACCACCCATCGCCACGACGACGTCCGTGCCCTGACGTCGCCCGTCGCCACCACGGCCGGTGCCCCTCCCGCTGGGGAGGGGCACCGCCCCCGGCGCGTCCCCACCCGTGCCCTCGGGGTCGGCGTCGTGGGGCTGTGGCTCAGCGTCATCGTGCTGCTGCCGCTCGCCGCCCTGACGGTCGCCTCGCTGGAGGAGGGTCTCGCCGGGTTCTGGGATGCCGTGACGGCGCCGGCCGCGCTCGGGGCGCTGCGCACCACGCTGCTCGTCTCCGTCGTGGTCGCGCTGGTCAACGCCGTCATGGGCACGCTCATCGCGTGGGTCCTGGTGCGCGACGAGTTTCCGGGCCAGCGCATCGTCAACGCCCTCATCGACCTGCCCTTCGCCCTGCCGACGATCGTCGCGAGCATCGTGCTGCTCTCCCTCTACGGGCCGAACAGCCCGGTCGGCGTTCAGCTGAACGCCACCCGGTGGGGCCTGGTCGTGGCGCTGGCCTTCGTGACGCTGCCGTTCGTCGTCCGCTCGGTCCAGCCGGTCCTGATCGAACTGGACCGGGAGGTGGAGGAGGCCGCGGCATCCCTGGGTGCGTCCAACGCCACGACGTTTCGCCGGGTGGTCCTGCCGACCCTTGCTCCCGCCATCATCAGCGGCGCCGGGCTGGCCTTCGCCCGCGCGGTCGGCGAGTACGGCTCGGTGGTGCTCATCGGCGGCAACATCCCCCGCGAGACGCAGGTGGTCTCGCAGTACATCCAGCAGCAGATCGAGATCGACCGCCCGGTCAATGCGGCGGCCGTGTCGGTGGCGCTGCTCTCGATCTCGTTCCTCACCCTGTTCGTGCTTCGGCTGTGGGGTGGGCGCGCCCAGCGCCGGGAGGAGAGGGCCTCATGATCGCGACCAGACGCTCGACCCTGGCCCTGCGCGCCCTGGCGCTGGTCTACGTCCTCGGCCTGCTGGCCGTGCCGATCCTCGTCATCCTCTACCGCACGTTCGAGCCGGGCGTGGGTGCGTTCTTCGACAGCATTCGGACGCCCGCCGCGATCGCGGCTCTCAACCTGTCCCTGCTCATCGTGGCCATCGTCGTACCCCTCAACGTGGTGTTCGGGATCGTCACGGCCATCGCCCTGGCCCGGTGGCGCGTTCCCGGCCGCGGCGTGGTCCAGGCCGTGGTCGACCTGCCCTTTGCCGTGTCACCCATCGTCGTCGGCGTCTCCCTGATCATGTTGTGGGGTTCCTCGGGCTGGTTCGGCGGTCTGGAGGCCTCGACCGGCGTCAAGGTCATCTTCGGCCTCCCCGGCATGGTCATCGCGACCATCTTCGTGACCCTGCCCTTCATCGTGCGTGAGGTCGAACCGGTCCTGCACGAGATCGGCACGGAGCAGGAACAGGCAGCCTCGACTCTCGGGGCGTCGGGGTGGCAGACGTTCTGGCGGATCACCCTGCCAGCCATCCGCTGGGGGCTCACCTACGGGGTCGTGCTCACCGTGGCCCGAGCCCTGGGCGAGTTCGGCGCGGTGATCATGGTGTCCTCAGGGTTCCCCGGGGTCTCCCAGACGCTCACCCTCCTCGTGCACTCGCGCTACATCGACGACCACAACACCTACGGGGCCTACGCCGCTGCCACCCTCCTGATGGGCCTGGCCGTCGCGACGCTCCTTCTCATGACACTTCTGGATCGCAAGAGGAGCGCCCGATGATCACCGTCACCGCAGCCCGCAAGAACTACGGGGACTTCGTGGCCCTGGACGGTGTCGGGCTCGAGATCCCCTCGGGCTCCCTCACGGCGCTCCTCGGCCCCAGCGGGTCCGGTAAGTCGACCCTGCTGCGATCCATCGCCGGGTTGGAGGCTCTCGACGGTGGCACCGTCACCATCGCCGGAGTCGACGTCACTCGAGAGCCGCCGCAGCGCCGGGGCATCGGCTTCGTCTTCCAGCACTATGCCGCGTTCAAGCACATGACCGTGCGGGACAACGTCGCCTTCGGCCTGACCATCCGCAAGCGGCCCAAGGCCGAGGTGAAGCGCAAGGTCGACGAGTTGCTGGAGATCGTCGGTCTCGACGGCTTCCAGCACCGCTACCCCGCGCAGCTGTCCGGTGGTCAACGACAGCGGATGGCCCTGGCCCGGGCCCTCGCGGTCGACCCGCAGGTGCTCCTGCTCGACGAGCCGTTCGGGGCTCTCGATGCCAAGGTCCGCGCCGACCTGCGCCAGTGGCTGCGCCGGCTGCACGACGAGGTCCACGTCACCACGGTGCTCGTCACCCACGACCAGGAGGAGGCCCTAGACGTGGCTGACCGCATCGCGGTGCTCAACCATGGCCGTATCGAGCAGGTGGGTGACCCCGTGTCGCTCTACGAGCGGCCCGCCAACGACTTCGTCATGTCCTTCCTCGGGTCGGTGGCGCGGCTCGGCGGACACCTCGTGCGCCCTCACGACATCGTCCTCGAGCGAGACCTTGCCGTCGCGCAGCGAGGCGATGCACGCAACACGGGGTCTCCCGTTGTCGTGACCGCGACGATCGAGCGGGTCGTGCGCCTCGGGTTCGAGGTCAGGGTGGACCTGAGGGCGACCACCGGTGAACGATTCGCCGCCCAGATCACCCGGGCCGAGGCCGACCGGCACCAGTACGTCCAAGGTGAGACGGTGCACGCACGGGCCGTTCACCCGGCCGATGCCACGGACGCCGACCCGGCGCTCGCGATCTGAGGCGTCAACCTCGGCGGCGTAAATGGGGTCCTGCCGCCATGGTGCGCGCGATCCAGCCGGGTCAGGCTTGTTCCATGGATGCCGTCAGCCGTGCCCCCGCACATGTCGCCTGACCGTCTCGAGGTCGTCGTCCTCGTCGTCTCGGCCGTGCTGCTGCTGGGGGTGGCGGCGGTTCGCGTGTCCACGGGCGCCGGCCTGCCGAGCCTGCTGCTCTACCTCGGCATCGGGCTGGCCATCGGTGAAGCGGGTCTGGGCCTGCGGTTCGACGACGCCGCCGTGGCGCAGACTGTGTGCACCGTGGCGCTGGCCGTCATCCTCGCCGAGGGGGGCCTGACGACCCGGTTGCACGTCATCCGCCCGGTGGCCCTGCACGCAGGGGTCCTCGCGACCCTGGGGGTCGCGATCAGCGTGGCCGTGACCTCGACGGCTGCGTGGCTGCTGCTCGACGTCGACGTGCGCACTGCACTGCTGCTCGGGGCCGTCGTGTCCTCCACCGACGCGGCCGCGGTGTTCGCCGTCATGCGCCGGCTGCCGCTGAACCGCCGCACGCGGGCCCTGCTCGAGGCCGAGTCGGGGCTCAACGACCCACCCGTCATCATCCTCGTCACCCTCGTCGTCTCCTCGGCCTGGGAGGACCTCGACGGGTGGGCTGCCCTGTTCGGATTCGTCCAGCAGATGGGCCTGGGTGTCGTCGCAGGAGTTCTCGTGGCGTTCGCCGGGCGGTTCGTGCTGTCGCGGGTCGCACTACCGGCCACCGGCCTCTACCCGCTGGCGACGATGACGTTCGCGATGCTCGGCTTCGGCGTCGCCGGGGTGGTCGGTGGGAGCCCGTTCGTGGCGGTCTACCTCGCGGGCCTGCTGCTCGGCAACGCCGACCTGCCGCACCGGGCGGCCACCCTGGGCTTCGCCGAGGGCCTGGCCTGGCTCTCGCAGATCGGCCTGTTCGTCGTGCTGGGGCTGCTCGCCTCACCGAGCCGGCTGGCCGATGCGTTGGTGCCAGCGCTCGTCGTCGGGGTCGCCCTGACCCTCGTGGCGCGCCCCCTGTCGGTTGCGCTGTGTTCCATCCCGTTTCGGATGCCGTGGCGCGAGCAGGCGTTCACCTCGTGGGCTGGGTTGCGCGGTGCGGTTCCCATCGTGCTGGCCACCTTCCCCATCACGGCAGGGGTGCCGAACGCGCAGCAGATCTTCGACGTCACCTTCCTGCTCGTCGTCGTCTTCACCGTCATCCAGGGGCCGACCCTGCCCTGGGCGGCATCCCGGCTGGCCGTCGTCGAACCGGAGATCACCGCCGAGCTGGAGATCGAACACGCACCGTTCGAGGACATCGGGGCCAGCATGCTCACCTGCGACATCCCCAAGGGGTCGCTGCTGCACGGGGTCGAGATCTCCGAACTCAGGCTGCCCGGGGACGCGACGGTCGCGCTGATCCTGCGTGACGGCATCCTCTTCGCACCGAAACCGTCGACGATGCTGCGCCGCGGCGACCACCTGCTGCTGGCGGTCACCGACTCCGAGCGACCTGGGGTCGAGCGGCGGCTGCGGGCGATCAGCCGGGCCGGTCGCCTCGCGACGTGGCGCGGTGAGCTGGGCCTGCTGTCCTGACATCTGGGTTCGGGTCCGCGGGCGCCGCTGGTGCACAGCAGGGTTGGACCGTGGCACGGCCCGTGACCATGGCCAGCAGGAGCAGCGCGAACGGTGCGAGGGCAACTGCTCCCAGCAGGTAGCGCATCGTGCTCTCTTCGGCGGTCGGTGTGCCCGAAAGCGTAGGTGCCCGGGACGCCTGACCACCAGTACCTTCACCACCCCAACCACCAGTCGCGCCTGGAACGACGAAGCCGCAGGTTCACCAGTGGTGACCTGCGGCTCGGGGTAATGCGATGCGATGCTGTGGTGGCCAGGGGCGGGGTCGAACCGCCGACCTTCCGACTTTCAGTTCGAGACAGGCTGTCCCAGAACGTTTTTGGGGGTTCGTTTCGTGCTCAGGACCTCCTCGAATCGTGCGGGCACATCGGGTTCTGTTCGGGGTGCGGTTAGCAAAGTGTTAGCAAGACCGTGGTTCTGGGCTGTCGTACCGCCCGGGCCCGGATCCGTGCGGTGGTCACGAAACCACGGAAGTGCAGGTGTCCACAAGAGCGCTGTCGGACGCTTTCGGATGACAGCCGGCCCGCACCCGATGACGGCCCGGCGGGCCATCCCAGGGAAGGGGAAGACCATGGAGGACAAGATGCTCTACACGCTGACCGACGTGGCGGCCGCGTTGAGCGTGGGCCGCAGCAAGGTCTACGAGCTGGTCCGCTGCGGGGCGTTGCCCTCGGTGCGGATCGGCGGGTCGCGAAGGGTCCGCGGGGAGGACCTCACGGCCTATGTCGACTCCCGGGAGCGCGTGGCGGCTGCTCCGCTGGCGGGTGCCCGATGAGCAGCGCCCGGCAGGGTGGTGTGGCGCCGAAGCTGCGTAACGGGGTGATCCGGCGGGGGAACAGCTGGTCGTACGTGATCCGGGTGACCGACAGCGCCGGGGTGAGCAAGCCCCGGTGGGTGGGTGGGTTCCCCACCGAGGCCGCGGCCAAACGCGCCCGGGACGAGGCGCGGATCGCCGCCGGACGGGGCGAGTTCGTCGACCGCAGCACGCTGACCGTGGGGGAGTACCTGGACCGGTGGTTGCTGGCGCACGCCCTCGAAGTCAAGCCCCGCACCCGGGCCGGCTACGCCCACCTCATCAACACCTACGTGGCGCCCAGGATCGGACGGATCCGGTTGCAGGCGCTGCGCCCAGCGGACCTGAGCACCCTGTACCGGCAGCTCCTGGAGTCCGGCGGGCGGGGCGGCAAGCCGCTGTCGGCGCGCAGCGTGGAGTACGTGCACGCGGTGCTGCGCAAGGCGTTCGCGGACGCGGTCCGCAACGACCAGATCCTCACGACCAACCCCGCGGAGCGGGCCAAGCGCCCCCGCAAGGAGCAAGCTGCCGCGGTCGTCATGTGGACCGCGGACGACCTGGGCTCCTTCCTGGCCACGACGCAGGGGCACCGGCTGCACGGCTACTTCCGCCTCGCCGCGTACACCGGCGCCCGCCGTGGGGAGCTGATGAACCTGCGCTGGGCGGACGTCCACCTCGGCGACGAGCACGGTCAGGGTGCGTTCGTTCGGCTGCGCGGGACGGTCTCGGTCATCGGCGGGGTGCGGGTTGAGGGCAGCACCAAGGGCGGGCGGGAACGCACCGTCAGCATCGACCCCGGCACCGCCGCGGTGCTGACCGAGCACAGCCAACGTCAGGAGGCAGAGCGTGCTGTCGCCGGTGCGTTGTGGGTGGGCGGGAACCACGTATTCCGCCGTGAGCTCGGCGAACCGTTGTTCCCCGACACCCCCACCGCGTTGATGGCGAAGCTGCAACGTCAGCACAACACCGTTGCGGCACAGGTCGGCACCCCAGGCCTGCCGGTGATCCGCTTGCATGACCTGCGCCACCTGCACGCCACCCTGCTCCTCAAGGCCGGCGTACCGGTCCATGTCGTCGCCGCCCGGCTCGGGCACGCCGACCCCGCCATCACCTTGCGCGTGTACGCGCACGTCCTGGACGACCAAGCCAGCGGCGCTGCCACCACCTTCGAGGAACTCATCGGCGGCAACCCCACCGACCCGTAGGGCGGCCGCGTCCCGGATGCGGGCCCGGGCACGTGCAGTCGGTTGACCTCACGGTGCTCGCCCTGCGCCAAGCGTGAGGGCATCGCCAAAGGCAGGCCGGTTTGAGCGCAAGTGCGGCCCGGTGCGGCGGGAAGGGAGGGCGCTCATGAGCGAGATAAGCGAGGCCTCGGGACATATTCCATAATTACATGGACTACGATATTCGCATGGTCCTCAACAACGCTCCGCCCGCCACGGACATGCCCAAGATCCTTCAGCTGCTTGACGCGGGGCTGGGAAACCAGGCCTATCTCGTCGACCTGGGAGACGGGCGCGCGCTGGCTCTGGACCCCACCATCGACCTGCGCTCGCTCGATGCCGCAGCGGCTGCCCACCAGCTGTCCGTGGTGTTCGCCGCCGAGACCCACCTGCATGCCGACTTCCTGTCCGGCGCGACCCGCCTGGCCCGCCGCGACGGTGCCCGAGTCATCAGCTCGGCCGAGGGGGGACGCCGCTTCGAACACCTCGGGCTGGTCGACGGCGAGGAGGTCGACCTGGGTGGCCTGACCCTGCGTGGCTGGTCCACGCCGGGACATACCGATGAGCACATGTCCTACGTGCTCCTGGACGGCGTCCAGCCTCGAGCGGTGTTCACCGGTGGGTCCTTGATCGTCGGCGCCGCGGCACGCACCGACCTCATGGGTCCCGAGAACACGGAGGTCCTCGCCCGGGCCCAGTTCCGGTCGCTGCGACGCCTGGCCGAGCTGCCCGACGACACGCTGGTGTTCCCCACCCATGGAGCGGGGTCCTTCTGCTCGGCACCTCCTGGCGCGGATCGCACCTCGACCATCGGGCGGGAGAAGGGCACCAACGCGCTGATGCGTATCGACGACGAGGACGCGTTCGTCCATGCCCTGCTGTCCAGCCTGGGCACCTACCCCCCGTACTTCTCCCGCCTTGCCGCCGACAACCGCGAGGGCCCGGGCGAGCCAGGCCCGGCCGTGTTGACCCCGCTGGGCGCCGCCGAGGTGTTCGGCCTGCGGCATCAGGGCGCGGAGGTCGTCGACGTGCGCCCGACCGCCGACTACGCCGCAGGCCATCTCAAGGGTTCTCTGGCAATCCCCCTGCGGGGTGTGTTCGCGACGTGGCTCGGATGGCTCCTGCCCGACCCGGACGCCCCGATCGTGATCGTGCGCAATCCCGACCAGGATCCCGAGGAGATCATCTGGCAGGCCCGCAAGGTCGGCTACTCCCGGATCGTCGGCGAGCTCGCGGGAGGCGTGGCCGCCTGGGCCACGGCCGGCGAGGCGCTCCAGGCAACCCCCCTGGCCGACCCCGCGAGGGTCGACCCGGCCACCGTGGTCGACGTCCGGCAACGTTCGGAGTACGCGGCCGGTCACGTTCCCGGCGCCCGCAACGTCGAGCTCGGCGTCGTCGACGCGGCCACCCTGCCGGACGGGCCTGTCGTCACCATGTGTGGGCACAGCGAGCGCGCCGCGACCGCCGCGAGCGTGCTGGAGCGCGCCGGACGGTCCGACGTCACGGTCATGCCAGCGGGCCCGAACGAGTGGGCGCAGGCAACCCAGGTCGCCGTGGAGGTCAGCGCGTGACCGCCGACGACAAACCCACGACTCGCCTAGGTCTGCGCGTCAACATCGCCCAGTTCAGCCTCCTCGTCGGGGTCAACGCCCTCGTCGGGGGGATGCTCGGGCAGGAGCGCACCGTTGTGCCTCTCCTGGCGACCGAGGTGTTCGGGGTCCCCGGGTACACCGCGGCGCTGACCTTCATCGTCGCGTTCGGGCTCGCCAAGGCGGCGACCAACTACTTCGCCGGGACGCTGTCGGACCGGTACGGCCGCAAGCCGGTGCTCGTGGCCGGATGGCTCGTCGCGCTGCCCGTTCCGTTCATGCTCATCTGGGCGCCGTCGTGGGGCTGGGTCGTGTTCGCGAACGTGCTGCTCGGCGTCAGCCAAGGACTGACCTGGTCCACGACCGTGGTGATGAAGATCGACCTCGTCGGGCCGGCCCGCCGCGGCCTGGCGATGGGGTTCAACGAAGCCGCCGGGTACGCCGCCGTCGCAGCCACCGCCCTGGCCACCGGGTACATCGCCGCCGACCACGGCCTTCGCCCCGCACCGTTCTACCTCGGCATCGCCTTCGCCGCCCTCGGCCTGGGGATCTCCACCCTGTTCGTCCGGGAGACCCGCGAGCACGCCCGGCTCGAGGCCCGCACCCACGTGGCCCGGGTCGACGGACGGCACGACCACCTCGGTGACGATCTCACCAACGGGCAGGTGTTCGCCCAGACCTCGTTCAAGGAGCCGGCGCTCTCGGCCGCGAGCCAGGCCGGGCTGGTCAACAACCTCAACGACGGCCTCGCCTGGGGCCTGTTCCCCGTTCTCTTCCTCTCCGCCGGGCTGTCCATCGAGCGCATCGGTCTGCTAGCGGCCATCTACCCCATGGTCTGGGGGGTCGGCCAGCTCGTCACCGGCGGCCTGTCCGACCGGTGGGGCCGCAAATGGCTCATCGCCGGAGGCATGGGCGTGCAGGCCGCCGGCCTGGCCATCATGGCCCTGGCCGACGGGTTCGCCTGGTGGGCCAGCGCGGCCGTGCTCCTCGGCGCCGGCACCGCCATGGTCTACCCGACCCTGCTCGCTGCGATCGGCGACGTCGCCCACCCCGCGTGGCGCGCCCGCGCCGTCGGCACCTACCGCCTGTGGCGCGACGGCGGCTTCGCCGTCGGTGCCGTGCTCGCCGGGGTCCTCGCCGACCTCTACGGGGTCCGCACGGCCATCGGCGTCGTCGCCGCGCTGACCGCCCTCTCCGGAGTGGTCGTCGCCGTGCGGATGTACGAGACCAAGCACGACCCCGCCCCCTCGAGCCCCGTCACCGCAGGAGGTCCCCGGTGAGCACCCGCGACGCGAAGACCGCTCTCTACGAACAGTTCGCCCGAGCCGGCAAGGGCCTGGCCAACCCCAAACGGCTCGAGCTGCTCGACCTGCTCGCCCAGGGGGAGTACACGGTGGAGGCCATGGCATCGGCCGCCGGGCTCGGCCTGTCCACGGCATCGATGCACCTGCAGGCCCTCAAGGATGCCGGCCTCGTGCGGACCCGCCGCGAGGGCACCTTCGTGCACTACCGGCTCGCCGGCGACGACGTCGCGGCACTCCTGGCCCTGCTGCGGACCGTCGCGACCACCCACCTCGCTGACGCCGACCGCGCTGCCGCCGGCTACCTGCGTTCATCTGCCACCGAGCGGTCGGATGCCGTGGCTCGCGACGAGCTGCTGCGCCGGGTTCGCGCCGGCGACGTCGTCGTCCTCGACGTGCGACCCACCACCGAGTACACGGCCGGCCACATCCCCGGCGCGGTGTCGGTGCCGCTGGACCAGCTCGAGCACCGGCTCGCGGAGCTTCCCGCGGACGTGGAGATCGTCGCCTACTGCCGCGGCGAGTACTGCGTCCTGGCCTACGACGCCGTCGACCGGCTGACCGCCGCTGGCCGGACCGCCAGGCGTCTGCACGAGGGGATGCTCGAGTGGCGCCTGGCCGGGCTGCCTGTGGACGACGGTGTGGCATGAGCACGCCCCTGCCGCCGTGGCGCTCGGTCCTGGCCGTCGTGGCCCACCCCGATGACGAGTCCTTCGGGCTCGGTGCGGTGCTCTCTGCCTTTGCCGAGACCGGGGCAACCGTCTCGGTGCTGTGCTTCACCCGGGGGGAGGCCTCCACCCTGCAGGGCGTCGACGGTGACCTCGCCCGGATCCGCGACGGTGAGCTCCGCGCGGCGGCCTGCGAGCTCGGCATCGGCCACGTCGAGCTGAAGAGCTACCCGGACGGCGACCTCAGCAGCGTCGACCTCACCACCTTGGCGGGCGACGTCGCGGCCTGCATCGACGCCGTGAACGCCGACGGCATCATCGGGTTCGACGCAGACGGCGTCACCGGGCACCCCGACCATCGGCGAGCCACCCAGGCGGCACATGAAGCCGCCAGGGCACTCCGGCTCCAGGTCCTCGGCTGGACGGTCCCGGCCCACGTGGCCGCGACGCTCAACGCCGAGTTCGGAGCCTCGTTCACCGGCCACGACTCCTCCGACATCGACGTCGTCGTCACCGTCGACCGGACCCGACAGTCCAAGGCTGTGGCGTGCCATCCCAGCCAGGCAGTGCCCGGCAGTGTCCTGTGGCGCCGCCTGGAGCTGACCGGGGACCGCGAGTACCTGCGTCACCAGCACACGAACCCTGACCCACCGCCCGTCTTCCCGGGCGAGCAGGACCCAACCACGCGGAAAGGACAGCGGGCGTGAACACCCTCATGATCATCAACGGGTCCGCCTACGGACTGGACTCGACCTACAACGCCATCCGGCTCGCCGCCAACCTGGCCAAGCGCGACGAGGTGGAGATGACGGTCTTCCTCATGGGTGACGGGGTGACCGCCGCGATGGCGGGGCAGAAGACGCCCGACGGCTACTACAAGCTCGACCGGATGCTCGGCGCCGTCACCCGTCACGCGGGCCACATCCTGTGCTGCGGCACGTGCATGGACGCCCGCGGCATCACCGCGGACATGCTCATCCCGAACGCCTCCCTGTCCACGATGGACGAGCTCGGCGACCACACCCTGGCCGCCGACAAGGTCCTCGTCTTCTAACCGGTTCGCCACAACGGACAGGAACCGCCATGACTGCACCACAGGGACACCCCGCTCTGCGGGGACGGCCCATCTACCTGGACTACAACGCCACCACCCCCATCGACCCGGTCGTGGTCGAGGCGATGGTCCCCTACCTGACCCGGGAGTTCGGCAACCCTCCTCCACCCACAGCTACGGGGCGGCAGCCCACGCCGGCCTCGAGAAGGCCCGCCGCCAGGTCGCCGAGCTCATCGCGGCTCCCGCCGACTCTGTGGTGTTCACCGGCAGCGGATCCGAGGCGGACGCCCTGGCCATCCGCGGCGCCGTCCTCGCGGCGCGCCCTGGCGGCCGCCGCCACGTCATCACCCAGGTCTCCGAGCACCCTGCTGTCCTGGCCGCGTGCCGAGAGCTCGAGGAGCTGCACGGTGTCGACGTGACCTACCTGGGCGTGGACCACCACGGGCAGGTAGACCCCGCCGAGGTCGCCGCGGCACTCACCCCCGACACCGTGCTGGTGTCGGTCATGCACGCCAACAACGAGACCGGCACGATCCAGCCCATCGCCCGGATCGCGCGAACCACGAAGAGCGCCGATGTGCTGCTGCACGTGGACGCCGCACAGTCCGCAGGCAAGATCGACATCGACGTGGACGCACTGGGAGTCGACCTGCTCACCGTGGTCGGGCACAAGATGTACGCGCCGAAGGGGATCGGTGCGCTCTACGTCCGCCCCGGGGTCCGCATCCGTGCGCTCATCGGCGGCGGGGGACAGGAGCACGGGCTGCGTGCCGGCACCGAGAACGTGGCGTACGCCGTCGGCTTCGGCGAAGCAGCAGCCCTGGCTGCCCGCTCCCTGGCCGCGGGGGAGAGCCGGCGGCAGCTGGCCTTGCGTGACCAGCTGGAGCACCGGCTGGCCACCCTGCTCCCCGGGCGGGTGCACCTCAACGGGCACCCCGTACAGCGCCTGCCGAACACCGCGAACCTGCGGATCGACGACGCCCCCGCGCTGGCCCTGCTTGCCGACCTGACCGACGTCGTCGTCTCGGCCGGGTCGGCCTGCCACGCCGGCCGGGACGAACCCTCAGCCGTGCTCACCGCCATGGGCCTGTCCGACGCCGACGCTCTGACCGCGATCCGAGTGTCCCTCGGCCGCTGGACCACCGCGGCAGAGGTCGACGCGGCCTGCACCCACCTGGCCGGGGCGACCCGGACCGACCACCCCTGACCCCCGCCCTACCGACACCACCAGGAGAGACCATGACCTACGGCCTGAGCACCACCCTCGACCGGCCCTTCGACGACACCGTCACCGCAGTGCGCGAGGCCCTCGCCGGCGAGGGCTTCGGCGTCGTCAGCGAGATCGACATGCAGGCCACCCTGCGCACCAAGCTCGGCGTCGAGACCGACCCCTACCTCATCCTCGGGGCCTGCAACCCCGCCTACGCCCACCGCTCGCTGCAGGCCGATCCGTCGATCGGTCTGCTGCTGCCCTGCAACGTGGTCATCCGCCGCGCAGACACCGGCACCGTCGTAGAGATGATCAACCCGCAGATGCTCGTCGACGTCACCGACAACCTCGACATGCAGCCCATCGCCCAGGCGGTCAGCGACAAGCTCGCCGCCGCCATGCACACGCTGAACAGCACCGCCTGACCCGCGCGCCACAGGCGCCCAAGCTCCCAGCGTTCCAACCGCCCTGCCGAGATCGCCGGATCTGTGGTGTGCTGGCCAGGCAGGCCGCTGCCGGCGGCGCGAACCGTGGGAGGTCCCTGATGAACCCGGACGACATCCTCACCCGAGTGGGTGACCAGCTCGGCATCCGACGGGTGTTCGGCGAGCCGATCGAGCGCGACGGGGTCACGATGGTCCCGGTTGCTGTCGCCATCGGTGGCGGCGGTGGGGGCACCGGCCCGGACGAGCAGGGAAGCGGTGGCGGCTTCGGCGGTGTGGTGCGCGGCATCGGTGTCTACGCAATCAGCAACGGGCAGGTCCGGTTCGTGCCCGCCATCGACACCACCGCGCTTGCCGGGTTGGGCGTCCTCCTCGTTGCCTTGGTGGTGCGCGCGAGGCGGCGGCCCCGGCCATGACTCACGTGGAGACCACACGCTCGACCGGCTCACCTAGCGGGACGGGGACCGTTCCGCTAGATGCTGTTTGTCGGGCGCGGGGTAGGCGTGTACGACGGCGGAGCTGAGCTTGGGTACCGAACCGACCAGGACCGCCTCGGCTCGGTGTGCGATGGCGTGGGCTTCGGACAGGGTGGCTTGGGGGTCGAGCGCGAGGTCGGCGTCGGCTTGGATCTCGTGGCCGATCCATCGCATCCGTACGCGCTGAACCCCCACGACCCCAGGGACCGCGGCCAGGACGTCCTCGGCGCGATCCACCAGCTCTGGCTCCACGGCATCCATCAGCCGACGGAACACCTCTCGTGACGCGGTTCGCAGCACAGCCAGGATTGCCACGGTGATGACGAGGCCGATCACCGGGTCGGCCCACTGCCACCCCAGTGCAACGCCCCCGGCTCCGACCAGCACCGCCAGCGAGGTCAGGGCATCTGTGCGGGCGTGGTGGCCATCGGCCACCAGCGCCGCCGACCCGATGGCCGTGCCCTCGCGGATCCGGAAGAGGGCGACGGCTTCGTTGCCGAGGAATCCGATGAACCCGGCGACGGCCACCCAGCCCACGTTGGTGATGACCGAGGGGTTCAGCAGCCGGTCGATCGCCTGCCACCCCGCCAGAACCGCGGACAGCGCGATCATCATGATGACGAACAGGCCGGCGAGGTCCTCGGCGCGGCCGTAGCCGTAGGTGTACCTACGTGTCGCGGCGCGGCGCCCGAGGACGAAGGCGATCCACAGGGGCACGGCGGTGAGTGCGTCGGAGAAGTTGTGGATGGTGTCCGCGAGCAGCGCGACCGACCCCGAGACGGCCACCACCACGAGCTGCATTGAGGCAGTCACCCCGAGGGCCACCAGGCTGATCTTGACCGCCCGGATGCCGCGATCACTGGAGGCCAGCGCGGCATCGATGGAGTCCGAGGCGTCGTGCGAATGAGGGCTCACGGCGTGAGTGACTCTGGCCCAGAATCCCCGGCCGTGATCGTCGTGGTCGTGGTCGTGATGGCTTTCCGTGGACATCAGGCCTCCGTCCTCAGTTCGGGCAGGGCGCCTCGGTGATGGGACGGGATGGAGTCGCTCGCGTGCTCCGCGTTGTGAACAGCGTCGAGGACCAGTCGCGCCACGTGGTCGTTCTCGAGACGGTAGAACACCTGATTGCCTTCCCGGCGGGTCCTCACCAGCCGCGCCATCCGCAGCTTCGCCAAGTGTTGCGAGACCGCCGGGCCGGGCTTTCCCACCGCCGCAGCCAGATCCGTGACGGAGAGCTCGGTGTCCACCAGCGCCCACAACAGACGAACCCGGGTGCCGTCGGCAAGCATCCGGAAGATCTCGACGGCGAGCTCGACCTGCTCGTCAGGCAATGACGGTGGTTGCGTATCTGCACTCATGCGCAAATACTACCTCGGTGGGCTCGCATCGCGTGGGTGGTGGTTCTGGCCCTCGGGGTGCGACGCCATGCGTAGTACACGCTGGCACCATGGCCCCATGACCGTCGCCCGATCCCTCCTACTGTTCGTGTTGGCCGCCATCGCTGAGATTGGAGGTGCGTGGCTGATCTGGCAGGGAGTCCGTGAGCACCGCGGCTGGGTGTGGGTGGGTGCGGGGGTCATCGCCCTGGGGGCGTACGGTTTCGTGGCCACGCTGCAACCTGACGCTCACTTCGGCCGGATCCTCGCTGCATACGGCGGGGTGTTCGTCGCCGGGTCTCTGCTGTGGGGAGTCATCGCGGACGGGTTCCGCCCCGATCGGTGGGACATCACCGGAGCTCTCATCTGCCTGGTGGGGGTTGCCGTCATCATGTACTCCCCTCGCGCAGCGTGAGGCGATCCGCCGCCAGGCAAGGCACGCACAAGAAGCGGGAGTGCCGGGCAGCAGGTGGCCGAGGAGGCTAGAAGATCAGTGTTGCCCAGTAGTCGCGGAATCGGATGGTGGCCAAGGTCGCGATGACGGCCAGCCAGGCGATGAAGATCGTGGGTGCGTACCGTGCCAGGAACGAAGGCAGAATGCCGCGCTTGGCGAGCAGGGCCGACACGGCCACGAGCGTGACCACGGCGCACACCCATACGACCATGCAGTAGGGGCACAGGGCACCGATGCGGTACAGGCTCTGGAAGATCAGCCAGTGCACGAGGCCCACACCGGCAAGGGAGCCGGCGAGCAGGGCGAGCCAGTACCAGCGTCGCAGGTGTCCGCCGGCGAGGATGGCAGCGCCGGAGGCTGCGACGACGGGGAAGCCGGCCAGGCCGAGGACGGGGTTGGGGAACCCGAGGAGCTCGGCCTGCCAGGACATCATCACCGACCCGCAGCTGATCACGGGGTTGATGCTGCAGCTGGGGACGTGGGTGGGGTCGGCGAGAACGGCGACCTTCTCGACGATCAGGGCCGCGGACGCCAGGGCACCAGCGCTGCCAGCCAGGATCATCGCGATGGCGACCCACCGCCCGTCAGTGCTCGCTCCCGCTGCAGGCCCCGGGGTGGGGGAGTCGGCGGTGGCGGGTGGGGTCCGAGAGGACGTGCTGCTCACTTGGCGACTGCGGCGTCCAGCGCGGCTCGCAGCTCCTCCTCGCTGGTGGGGTTGATCATGGTGCCGTCGAGGAAGAACGTCGGGGTCCCTTGCACACCCAGCGCGAGCCCGTCCTGGCGGTCCTTCTCGATGCGGGCCTGGGTGGTCGGGTCGGCCACAGCGGCGTCGTAGGCGGCCAGGTCCAGTCCCAGGGTCGCGGCGAACTCACGGAACAGATCGGCGCGGGAGTCCTGCTGCTCGCCCCACTCGGGCTGGGTCTCGTACATCATCGTGTACATCTGCTCGAGCTTGCCCTGCGCGGCCGCGGCCTCCACGGCCTTCGCGGCGTTCATCGCGTTGGCGTGGCTGTCGATGGGAAAATAGCGGATGACGAAGCTCACCTCGCCCTCGTACTCGGCGCGGAGCTTCTCGATGGTCGGGAACGCCGCCCGGCAGGACTCGCACTCGAAGTCCAGGAACTCCACGAACACCGGGGCACCCTGCGGGGCGGTGGACAAGCGGTGGCTGTCCTCGCGCACGACGACACCGGTGCTGGTCGCCGCGTCGCCCGCCTGCGCGTCGGAGGGTGCGGGGCGAGCCGCGAGGACCACGGCGGTGACGAGCACGCCGAGCGCGAGGACCAACAGCACGGACAGGATGGTGTTGCGCTTGACCACGAACGATTCTCCTTGGGGCGTGACGCCGGCTCGCGACGGTGCGCCGACGACCAGGTGTGGGTGCTGGTGGCCTGCTGAGTTGACAGGGCCACGGCAGAGCGACCACAGTAACATCTGTTCACATGTTCAGATGGGAGGACGTTGATGGCAACCGTGTTGGGGCTTGACGGGTGTGCGGTGGAGTGCGTGCACCCGGACAAGGTGCGCCTGGTGACCGAGAACGCGCCGCGGCCCGAGGAGATCGCGGCCGTGGCCGCCGTGTTCAAGCTGCTCGGTGACCCGACCCGGGCCAAACTGCTGTACGCCCTGCTGGAGGCCGGGGAGCTGTGCGTGTGCGACCTGGCCGCGGCCACCGCGACGACGGAGGCCACGGTCAGCCAAGCGCTGCGCCTGTTGCGCGCATCATCGGTGGTCACCGGTCGGCGCGAGGGACGCAACGTGTACTACCGCCTCTCCGACGCCCACGTGCGGATGCTGCTCGACGTCACCCGTGAGCACGCGGTGCACGGCACAGGTACAGGCGAAGACGTTGACCGTTCGGGGGTGGGCCCCGCGTGAGCGGCGGACACGGACACGGCGGCGGGCACGCCGGTGGCCGGCACCGGTGGCGCCTGGCCGTCGCGTTCGTCCTGGTTGGCGGGTTCTTCGGGGTCGAGCTGGTCGCGGGCCTGCTCTCGCAGTCGTTGGCGCTGATCTCGGATGCCGGGCACATGGCCGCCGACGTGGTGACCCTGGGGGCGGCGTTGGTCGCGACCCGGATCGCGACGCGCCCCGACAACACCGGGCGCCGCACCTTCGGCTCGTACCGGGCGGAGGTCTTCGCCTCCGGGCTGGCCGTGCTGCTCATGATCGGGGTGGCGGTGTACATCGGGGTGGAGGCGGTCAGCCGCATCGGCACCGACGCAGAGGTCGCTTCCGGCACCATGCTGGTCGTCGGCAGCATCGGACTGGTCATCAACGTCATCTGCATCTTCCTGCTCCGCGGCGGCGCCGGGGAGAGCCTGAACGTCAAGGGCGCCTACCTCGAGGTGATCGCCGACACATTGGGCTCGGTGGGCGTCATCGTCGCGGCGCTGCTGGTGTCCGCGACCGGCTCAGCGGTCTGGGACACCGTCATTGCCCTGGCCATCGCCGTGTTCGTGCTGGTGCGCGCGGTCATGCTCGGCCGGGAGGTCCTGGCGGTGCTCGGCCAGCACGCCCCAGCCGGCATCGAACCCACCGAGATGCTCGCCGCCCTGGAGAGCGTGGACGGCGTCTTCGGGGTTCACGACCTGCACGTGTGGACCCTGACCTCGGGCATGGACGTCGCCACCGCGCACCTGGTCACCGAGGCCGGCGACCCCGAACAGGTCCTCGCCGCGGCCCGGGCCGTCCTGCACGACCAGTTCGCGATCGCCCACGCGACGCTGCAGGTGGAGACCACGCGCGACCGCCAGTGCTCGGGGGTGAACTGGTGACCGGGTCCGCCCTGCCACAGATCCCACTGGGGACGATCTCGCGCCGCCGAGCCCAACTCGCCCTTCGCGCCCAGCTGCTGGCCGGGGCCTCGGTGGCCTACAACGTCATCGAGGCCATCCTGGCGATCAGCTGGGGAAGGGCGGCGGACTCGGCCGCCCTGGTCGGCTTCGGTCTGGACTCCACCGTGGAGGTCGCCTCTGGGCTGGTCATCCTCTGGCAGTTCCGCCACCAGGTGCCCGAGTCGCGTGAGCACACCGCGCGCCGGTTGATCGCGGTGTCGTTCTTCGCGCTTGCCGCGTACGTCACGGCCGACTCGTTGACGGCGCTGGCCACCGGCCAGCGACCAGACACCGCCCCGCTCGGGATCGCGCTGGCTGCGACCTCGTTGGCCGTGATGCCCTTGCTGTCCTGGACGCAGCGCCGCACCGGACGCGAGCTGGGGTCTGGCTCGGTCGTCGCGGACTCCACCCAGACCTTGCTGTGCACCTACCTGTCCGCCGTGCTCCTGCTGGGACTGCTCGCCAACGCCTTCCTGGGCTGGTGGTGGCTCGACTCGGTCGCCGCGCTGGTCATCGCCGCGGTCGCGGTCCGCGAGGGACTCGAGAACTGGCGCGGGGAGGACTGCTGCACCCCGGGGATTCTGCCGCCGGCCACGACGCAGGACCGGTGCTCGGACCCCGGCTGCGACTGCTGAGCCACGTGCGACCAGGCCTTACTCCCTCGCGAGTGGTGGCGCCTCTTCATCGAACCTTCATGGCTCGCGGATGGATGAGACTGCACAAATCGGGCAGCATGGGCTCAATGTGCCTACCGACGTCCATGCCCGAACGCGTGGGCGCGACACGGTCCTTCCGCTATCTGGCGGCCGTCCTCCTCCTCCTTCTCTTTGGTGCGGGGTGCGCACCGGACCCCGGCTCGGTTGCCGCCCAAGCGAACGCGGGTGACCGAAAGGGGTACGTCTCCGGCGACGGCGCCGTCGAGACGATCCCCGAGGCCGACCGCGCCGAGCCGATCGAGCTCAAGGGTGCCCTGCTCGACGGCACCGCCTGGGACAGCGCCTCGGCCCACGGCGAGGTGCTCGTGCTGAACGTCTGGGGCTCATGGTGCGCGCCCTGCGTTGCCGAGGCCCCCGACCTGCAACGGGTCTGGACCGACCTTCAGGCCGCCGGTGCCCCGGTGCAGTTCATGGGCATCGACTTCCGTGAGGAGCCCGAGCGAGGCGCCGCCTTCGTGAAGAAGGCCGGCGTGACCTACCCCAGCCTCAGCGACGAGTCCGGGGTGCTCATCCTCGCCCTGCAGGGCAAGGCCCCGACGGTCCCCACGACCCTGGTGCTCGACACGCTGGGCCGAATCGCCGCCCGAGTCAACGGGCCGGCCTCGGCGACCACCCTGCGCGCTCTGGTCGACGACGTCGTCGCCGAGTCGTGACCCTCGCCGCCGACGGACCCCTGGCCGTGCTCGCCGCCGGCGAGACGATCGTCTCGGGGGCGCTGCCCCTGGCGATAGCGGTCGCTGCACTCGCCGGCCTGGTGTCGTTCGCGAGCCCGTGCGTCCTGCCGCTCGTGCCCGGCTTCCTCGGATACGTCTCCGGCCTGACCGGTGAGCCGTTGGCCGACCGGTCGCGCAGCCGCATGGTCCTCGGCGCGCTGTTCTTCGTGCTCGGGTTCACGGCGGTGTTCGTGCTGGGGTCCATCTTCGTGACCACAGCAGGGCGAGCGCTCATCGAGCACCGCACGCTCCTCATGCGCGTGGGCGGGGTGCTCGTCATCCTCATGGGCCTGGTCTTCCTGGGCGTCGGGAGCCAACGCGAGGCAAAGATCGCCTGGCGCCCGCGTGCCGGGCTGGCCGGAGCCCCCCTGCTCGGTGCCGTCTTCGCCCTCGGCTGGGCGCCCTGCACCGGGCCGACCCTTGCCGCCGTCCTCGTCATGGCCACGGCCACGGCGGACCCGCAGGTCGGTCGCAGCGTCGCGCTCGCAGCGGCATACGGCATTGGCCTCGGGCTGCCCTTCGTGCTCCTCGCGGCAGGCCTGGACCGGGCCGGTCGCGCCTCGGGCTGGTTACGCCGCCACCAGCGCAGCATCCAGGTCGTCGGTGGGGTCATGCTCATCGTCGTCGGGGTGCTGCTCCTCACCGGTGTGTGGGAGGACCTCAACCGGTGGCTCCAGAGCGAGCTCGTGAGCGGTTTCCGTGTCGCGCTGTGACCGCACCATTGCGCGAAGCGGATCCGGACACACACGTGTGACGTCGGCGACCCAGCTCGGCATCTCACGGCCCGCGACGTCGTTGGCGTGATGGCCTCGCGGGCGGCAACCACCCAGACTTGGGCTGTCCTGGCGCGTGCAAAGGGGGTAGCTGTCAGTCAGGGGAGGTGTCTGTCCAGGCGGGTCAGCAGCGGCCCGACGAGTGGCCAGTGGTGGGCGCCCGCGTTGATGGCCCTTTCCCGGACCCCGTCAATGCCGCGGCGGAGCACCACAGCAGGGGAGTGCAGCCCGTTGTCGGATGTGGAGCGCGCTCGCCGGTTGACCCATTGCGCGCATCCGGCGCACACGCCGACCTCCGGGTGGGCACCCAGGCGGGTCAGGTCCGTTTCCTCGAAGGGGTTGCCACAGCACCAGCAGGCCGGTCCTTGGGCATGGGCCGACGCTCCTGATGCAGTGTCCATGACAGACATGGTCACCCCTACAGGGCGCCCGCGGCCAGAGGACCGGACCGTGCGCCAGTCGACGCTTGCCTGAGGGCGTCGACGAGCTGGGCGACCGTGGGCGCTCCCGCCAGACCGTGCGGTGTGGTGTACACCCGGCACGCCATCGCCGGGACCTTGCCCGGCAGGGCAAACGGGTCCCGGCCGGCGATGACGATGGTGGGAGAGCCCGTAAAGCCCAACCGGTCGGCGTCCTCGGGTGTCTCCACAGCCTCGGTGCTCACCGTGATCCGGACATCGGCGAGCGTCGCGGCCACCTGCAGCCGATCCATCGCGGTGCGCCAACTCGGGCAGCCATCGAAGTACAACACCGTCACTGCAAGGCTCATGACCTCATCCTCGCGCCCAACGGAGGTGACGTGTTCTCGCGGGTAGTGCATCGGTCCTCCTGTCGGTCCAGTGTCGGGGTTTCGGTGTTGGATTTCTTGCGTCGGCTGGAGACGGCGGTAGCCCGGACAGCTCAGCGGGAGGGGTCGAAGCGTCGCAGGCGCAGGCTGTTGCTCACGACGAAGACCGAGCTGAATGCCATCGCCGCACCGGCGATGAGGGGGTTGAGCAACCCGAGAGCGGCAAGGGGGAGGGCGGCGACGTTGTAGGCGAACGCCCAGAAGAGGTTGCCCTTGATGGTGCCCAGCGTGGCTCGGGCGAGGCGGATGGCGTCGGGCGCGGCTCGCAGGTCGCCGCTGACCAGGGTGAGGTCGGAGGCCTCGATGGCGACGTCGGTGCCGGTGCCCATGGCCAGCCCGAGGTCGGCCTGCGCCAGGGCCGCTGCGTCGTTGACACCGTCACCGACCATGGCCACGACCGCACCTTGGGACTGCAGGCGCTTGACGACGTCGACCTTGTCGGCCGGCAGGACCTCGGCGATGACGTCCTGCGGGTCGATGCCGACCTGCCGGGCGACCTCGAGCGCGGCGCGCTCGTTGTCGCCGGTGAGCAGCACCGGGCGCAACCCCAGACGTCGCAGGTCCGCGATGGCCGGGCGTGAGCTGTCCTTCACGGTGTCGGAGACGACGACGACCGCACGGATGCTGCCGTCCCAGGCCACCCAGACCGGGGTCCTGCCCTCGGTCTCCGCAGCCTCGGCCAGCTGCACCAGGTCCTCGGGGGCGGTCAGCGACCACTGGTCGGCGAGCCAGGAGCGGCGCCCGGCCTGCGCGGCGTGCCCGTCCACGACTCCGGACACACCGTTTCCGCCGTGCCCGGTGAAGTCCTCGACCGGCATCAGGTCGAGGCCGGTCTCGCTGGCATGTTTGGCGATCGCGCGCCCGATGGGGTGCTCGGAGGCGTCTTCGAGGGCACCGGCGATGGCAAGCACCCGCTCGAGGGACTGACCCTGCGCCGGGTGGACCTGGCTCACGCCCATCTGGCCGGTGGTCACGGTGCCGGTCTTGTCGAGCACGATGGTGTCGACACGGCGGGTGGACTCCAGGATCTGCGGGCCCTTGATGAGGATGCCGAGCTGCGCGCCTCGGCCCGTTCCGACGAGCAGCGCTGTGGGGGTGGCGAGCCCGAGGGCGCAGGGGCAGGCGATGATCAGGACGGCGACGGCGGCGGTGAAGGCCGCGGTCGCGGAGTGGCCGGTGATGAGCCAGGCCGCCAGGGTGGTCAGCGACAGACCGATGACGATGGGGACGAACACCGCGGACACCCGGTCGGCGAGTCGCTGGACGTCGGCCTTGCCGTTCTGGGCGTCCTCGACGAGGCGGGCCATCTGGGCGAGCTGGGTGTCGGAGCCGACGCGGGTGGCCTCCACGACCAGGCGTCCGCCCGCGTTGACCGTGGCCCCGACCACGGTGTCGCCCGGGGCGACCTCGACGGGGACGGACTCGCCGGTGAGCATGGCGGCGTCGATGGCGGAGGAGCCGCTGATGATCGTGCCGTCGGTCGCGACCTTCTCTCCCGGTCGCACGACGAAGCGGTCGCCGACGGCCAGCTGAGAGACCGGCATCCGGATCTCGACCGGGCCCTGTGGGCCGTCTCGCAGTACGGCGACGTCCTTGGCGCCCATGTCGAGCAGGGCCCGCAGCGCGGCACCGGAGGTGCGCTTGGCCTTGGCCTCGAAGTAGCGGCCGGCGATGATGAACGTCGTCACCGCGGCGGCGACCTCGAGGTAGAGGTGTGCCTCCTCGGCTCCGGAGCGGCCGGGGAAGAGGTCGAACGGCATCCGCATGCCGGTCATGCCGGCGTCGGTGAAGAACAGCGCCCACAGCGACCAGAGGTAGGCAGCGCCCACGCCGACCGAGATGAGTGTGTCCATCGTGGCCGCGCCGTGGCGCAGGTTCGCCCAGGCTGCACGATGGAACGGCAGCGCGCCCCACACGACGACGGGGGAGGCCAGGGTCAGGGAGAGCCACTGCCAGTTGTCGAACTGAAGCGCCGGCACCATGGACATCAGGAGCACCGGCACCGTGAGGAGGGTCGACACGACCAGGCGCTGGCGCCACGCGGCGGCTTCTTCGTCCTTGGCGCGTTGCGCGGCATCCACCGGGGCGCTGGTGGTGTCCGTCGTGGGCGGGGCAGGCAGGGTCGCCGTGTAGCCGGTGGCCTCGACGGTGGCGACGAGGTCCGCCGGGTCCACATCGGCGGCGAAGCTGACCTTGGCCTTCTCGGTCGCGTAGTTCACGGTGGCCGTGACGCCGGGCATCCTGTTCAGCTTCTTCTCGATGCGGGCCGCGCATGACGCGCAGGTCATGCCCCCGATCATGAGCTCGACGTCGCGGTCGTGCTGCTGCGTGTCGTCCACGTGCGTGGTCATTACTGTCCTTCCGACCCTGGTCGAGGGTCCGTGCTGCGTTGTCAGGCGGTGGCGAGGTGGTAGTCGCCGGCCTCGTCGAGGGCGGCGACGACGTCGGTCTCGCTGACCGGGGTGTCACTGGTCACCGTGACGGTTGAGGTGCCTCCGGCGGCGAGGTCGATGGTGACGTCGGTGACGCCGGGGATCTCCTGGAGTTCGCTGCTCACGGCGCTCACGCAGTGGCCGCAGGTCATGCCGGTGACGGGAAAGGTCTGGGTGTTCATCTGGTGTCTCCTTGGGATGCTGCTGGTGGGGTCGTTGGGTTCAGGAGCGGACGAGTCGAGCGATGGCGGAGGAGGCCTCGCTCAGCTTCTCCTCGAGGTGGGCGGGGTCGTTCGCGGCGTGGACCATGCAGTGCCGCAGGTGGTCATCCAGCAGGCCCAGGGCGACGGCTTCCAGGGCCTTGGTGGCCGCGGAGACCTGGGTGAGGATGTCGATGCAGTACGTGTCGGCCTCGACCATCCGCTGCAACCCGCGCACCTGTCCTTCGATGCGGCGCAGCCGCGTGAGGTGGCTGTCCTTGTCGTCGATGTAGCCCGGGATCGTGGCGGGGTGTGGCGCGTGCTCGGTCATGGTCCTCCTTCGCTCAACCTCGTCAACGATACCCCCGGGGGGTGTATTCCCTGCGCCGTGGTCGTCATCCGGAAGCGGCTGGCAGGCGGATGCGGAACGTGGTTCCTTGTCCAAGGCCGGCACTGTGTGCGGACAGGCCACCGCCGTGGGCCTCGACCAGGGCGCGGCTGATGGTCAGGCCGATGCCGCTGCCGCTGTTGCCGGGTTGGCGCAGGCGGGCGGGGTCGGCTCGGTAGAACCGCTCGAACACGTGGGGGAGGGCTTCAGCGGTGATGCCCTCACCCGTGTCGGCCACCACCAGCTCCACCCAGTTCTGGTCCGGTCGGGTGGCGCAGAGGCGAACCGACCCCCCTGGTGGGGTGTGCCGCAATGCGTTGTCGAGCAGGTTGGCCAGGACCTGCCCCAACCGTTCGGGGTCCACGTGGACGTCCGGGACCGTGCCGCCCGCCTCGAGGGTGAGCCGAACCTGAGCGGCGTCGTAGGCCTCCTGGGCGGCGGCCGCGGCCGCCCTCAGGAGCAGCTGGGGGCTGGTGCGGACCGGGCGCGAGTCCAGCTGGCCCTCCTCGGCGCGTGAGACGGCACTGATGTCCTCGGCCAGGCGGTGCAGCCGTTGCGTGCCGCCGTGCAGCGCCGCAAGGGTTGGCTCATCGAGGTCGCGCACGCCGTCCTCGAGCGCCTCCAGGTGCGTCTCGATCGTGGCCAGTGGGTTGCGCATCTCGTGGGCGAGGTCGGCCAGGATGCGGCGCCGAGTTCGCTCGACGTCGCCGAGGCGTTCGGCCAGCTCGTTGACGGTGTCGGCGAGCTGGTCGAACTCGGGGCCGAGGCCGGGGCTGGGCACGCGTGCCCCGAACTGGCCCTCGGCGATCCTGGCTGCGGCATGAGACACCTGCGTCGTGGAGCGTTGGACCCGGCGGGTGAAGTATCCGGTCACCAGAAGGGCCATGAGGACCGAGGTCAGGAGCGCGACCGCGAACGAGATGAGCAGCGCAGAGCCGAATGCCTCCTCGACGTGGGCGGCCTCGGCCGAGGAGTGCCCGACACCGGCCTGGACGAGGTGGTCGTGGAAGATCCCGGGGGCGACGACGGATGCCACCACCCACGCGGTGACCGCGCCGGCGAACAGGACCAAGGCCTGAGCGACGAGCAGTCGGGTGGACAGAGGCGCAGTGGTGCGCCGCCTGGCCAGCCAGCTCTGCCCGCTCACTCGCCCGAGCCCATCCGGTAGCCGACACCTCGCACGGTGCGGATGAACCGTGACGCGCTGGCGTCGTCGTCGAGCTTGCGGCG